>Ga0310344_10000467_pt1 | contig 31903 bp, 23 predicted proteins | sample HC15DNA20200_MG_FD_203801 | JGI IMG/M metagenome (GOLD analysis project Ga0310344, IMG submission 203801) | Marine microbial communities from station ALOHA, North Pacific Subtropical Gyre - HC15-DNA-20-200_MG | ecosystem: Environmental > Aquatic > Marine > Oceanic | place: Pacific Ocean: North...
AACGAAATCACTATCGTAGAGCTCAATGAGGAGCGCTGCGCCGAGCTGGAAGAACGCCTCGACGCTAGAATAGTTCTCGGTAGCGCTGCCAGTATCGAGACACTCGAGCAAGCTTATATCGACCAAGTTGATATGGTAATTGCTGTTACGGACAGTGATCGCACCAACGTCATAGGTTGCCTAATCGCGCAGAATTATTCCAACGTTAAGATTAAGATAATGCGGCTCAGGACTCATGAGGCCCAACGATGGCAAGAAATGGCCAGCAAAAAAGGTCTACAAGTAGACCTGGTACTCCATCCAGACGGCGAGGCGGCCAACAGACTACTCCGGGTCGCTTCTCTACCAGGTGTATCCGACCTACGAACGTTTATTGACGGCAGAGTACGCCTTTTTGGCATGACAGTAACTGACAACAGCTGGGTTGTTGGCAAATCTATGAAGGAACTCGACCAGGCATCACCTCCCAGTAATTCCTTAATCAGTATGATCTTTCGAGGACATCGTGTAATCATCCCGAGAGGGTCCGATCGACTGCAAGCCGGTGACCACATCTATATCGTTGTTACCAAAGATCAATTCGAGGAATGTCTCCAATTCATGGGGCTAACTCCGGAAGCAAAAGTCCGACGTGTTTTTATCCTAGGAGGAAAACAAATCGGCATTGAGATGGCTCACCATCTTGAAAAATCTGGTGTAAAGGTGAAGCTCTTCGAGAAAGATCTATCCCGCTGTGAAAAGATCTCTACCCTCGTTAAGCGTACTGTAGTAATTCACGGGGACGGAACGGATCAGAAGCTTCTGGCTGAAGAAAATGTTGAGGGGATTGATGCCTACATGGCACTGACAGGCCACGATGAGGACAACATTATCGCTTCGCTCCTTTCCAAAAGACTCGGGGCTAATAAGGCCATAGCGCTAATCAACCGCTTGGATCTGCTCCCCATAGTACCTTTGATAGGCATTAATGCGAGCTTGAGTATTCGCCTAGTCACCGTTGACCGAATACTGCAATTTGTACGGAAAGGTCAGGTTCTGTCCGTCCATACCTTTCGGCAAGAAGAGGCGGAGGCAATCGAATTAGTCGCAACAGCGGGTTCTCCTTACGTGGGGAAAAAACTCTCCGATGTCCATCTACCCGACGGGGCCATCATCGGTGCCATCGCATGCCCGAAGGGGGACATTACAGTTCCGCGCGGTGAAGCAATCATAAAGGCTGGCGACCGTGTTATCTTTTTCTGTCTCGAGACTGTAGTTCAGGAATTGGAGTCCGCCTTCATCACCGACTCATGAGATCTATCATTCGATGGCCAAAAACCCTCGAATTAGTAGGGTACTTCTGTTTGGCCACGGCTGTGGCCCTACTCTTACCTTTATCCATAGCCTTTTATCTTGGGGATAATGGCCTCTGGCCTATTCTCTATTCAATCTTCTGGGCGCTCGCCCTAGCAGGATTTCTAGTTGGTTGTTTTCGGGGACCTACTATCGAGTTCACCCATAGAGAGGCCATTGTCATGGTACTGCTAGCATGGCTGACTGTGATCGGACTCGGGGCCTTACCGTTCTACTTCTCCAACTCATTCGGAGGACTAACAAATGCCGTGTTCGAATCGGCTTCTGGCTTCACTACAACTGGAGCCACCATATTGGAAGAGATTGAGTCGCTTCCAGACAGCCTGTTGCTCTGGCGTTCCTTCACGCAGTGGTTAGGTGGCATGGGCATCATCCTACTCGGTATTGCAATCCTACCCCTAATAGGAACTGGGGGCATGGAACTTTATCGGGCCGAGTTTTCCGGGTCGATTTCAGAAAAGCTCAAACCACGTATTACTGAAACAGCCTTATCTCTCTGGGGCATCTACTGCTCACTTACCTTGGCCTGTATTATCGCGCTTTCCCTCGCTGGAATGACCCTTTTTGATGCAGTAGCCCACGCCTTTTCGACTATGGCAACAGGCGGGTTCTCACCTCGTAACTCCAGTATTGGATCCTTTGAAAGTGTCGCCATTGAAAGCGTCGTTATTCTCTTCATGTTCCTAGCAGGAATAAATTTCGCTCTTCAATATCGGCTCTTCCGCCAGAAGCGCCTCCGACGATTTCTAAGAGACCGCGAACTGCGTGTTTTTGCAGGACTGATTGCAATATCTACGATCTTGATCACCGTATCACTAACAACCGGGCTCTCAGTTCCTTTGAGTACTGCTTTCCGATCTGCCCTATTCCAGGTCGTTTCAATTGGCACGGGCACTGGGTTCTCGTCGTCTAATTTCGCTCAATGGGCCCCTTTCGCACAGTTGTTATTACTGGTACTAATGTTCTCCGGAGGCTGCACAGGATCCACGGCTGGAGGACTAAAGATCGCACGAATAGACATGCTTTGGCAGGTCATCCGCCGCGAATTCCACCGAATGGTCGAACGGCGCGGAGTTTTCTCAATTCATATGAACGGGGCTGCGGTTCCTGAACGAACAATTCAGGGAATGTTGAATCTACTATACCTGGCACTGATCATTAACTTCTCTTCCTGCCTACTTCTCACTGCTTTCGGAGTCGACGTATTCACATCTATCGCAGCAGTGGCTGCATCAATGTTCAACATAGGTCCAGGGCTAGGACAGGTTGGACCCGCCGAAAATTACAGCAGCTTCTCGGCCCCTGTTAAGTGGGTTCTTATGTTCGACATGGTGGCGGGTCGACTAGAATTCTACGTATTCCTGGTGGTGCTATCCCGCTCCTTTTGGCGTAAGTAACGTCTCATCTTCAATGCAATCTCAGGCTAGCGCCTGTTCGAGGTCAAAGATCAGGTCTGATGTAGACTCAATTCCTACGGAAAACCTGATGAGCGTTTCAGAAATTCCTATTGCCTCTCGCTCACGAGTGGAAAGACCCGCGTGAGTAGTCTTAGCTGGGCAAACCACCAACGATTCCACACCTCCCAAACTTGGCGCCAAGATGGGAAGGTGCAAACGTTCCATAAAACGATTCGTGTCTTCCTCTCCCCCTGAAAGTTCAAAACTCAACATCCCTCCATAGCCTCCAAACAAACTCTTCGCAGTGGAGTGACCGCAACAACCGACCAGTCCGGGATAATACACCCTTTTCACAGAAGAATGCTGGTCCAGAAATTCAGCGATCTTGGCCGCTGAAGTGTTTTGATGCCGCACTCGTACTAACAGAGTTTTCATCCCACGATGCAAAAGAAAGCACGTGTGAGGATCCATGGAGCCCCCCAAAAGATTCAAATTGGAGGTGATGTTTTTGATCATTCGACCTGATCCGGCCACTGCACCTCCCACAATGTCACTATGGCCATTAAGATATTTCGTAGCGCTGTGCAGCACGAGATCAAATCCCAATTCTAGGGGTCTGAAGTTTACCGGTGTCGCAAAAGTATTATCAATCAAGGATAGAAGCTGGTTATCGGCAGCAAAACCCACTACTCCAGGCAGATCTGGCACCTGCATCAAAGGATTCGTGATGGACTCAACGTAAAAAGCCTTAGTTTCAGGTCGTAGCTTTCTTTCCCATTCAGATACGTCTCGCCCATCTACCCAATCATGATCAATTCCAAAACGACTGAGATAATTGGACAGTAGGTCGTGCGTTCCTCCATAGAGGCCCGCCAGGGCCAGCAAGTGATCCCCAGGTGAAAGTACGGTCATCAAGGCGGTAGAAATTGCCGCCATACCGCTGGACATGACCATTCCAGCTTCTGCTTTCTCGAGGGACGCAATTTTCCTGCCAAGGGCCAGATGATTGGGGGTATTGTTCAGTCGGATATAGCGAAGATCGTCATAATTTTCCTCACCAGCGTACTCAAAAGTTGAGGATTGGAAGATGGGAAGGGTGACAGCTCCCTCAACCAAGGGCCTCTTTTCACCATCGTGAACTACACTGGTTTCAATTTCGCCTTTGCCGGGAAAGGCGTCGTCCTGCTTGGCCATGTTACCTCCATAAGCTTCCCTTTGTAGCTTCCCTCAGCTGTAGAAAAGTGTCCCTTACTCTAACGTAAAGATAATCTTCTGACTATTACGTATCCGACAATCAGCACCCTCTCGGTGACTACCATACATAGCCATGCTAAAATGAGCTTGAGTTGCCCCGAGGTTCTTCCGCCAAGATCCTAGGAAAGACTGCCATGAAAACAAGTTTCAGCCGGTCCCACCATTCAGGCAAAGCTACTAGTGAAAATAGCCCTCGCGAGAGAGTCTCTCGATTTTGATTGGTCTAATTCTGGTAGCGGCAGGTCTAGGAAGTCGCCTTAAATCTGGTACACCCAAACAGTTCCTGTCCTTGGCAGGGGTACCCACCTACCTACACTCTCTTCGTACTCTATCCCCACTTTGCCAGGAATCTGTAGTTGTTGTCCCAGACGAGTGGGTTGATCGAGTCAGTGAAGAGGTGAAAACTATATCTGCCTCGGAGTCGATTATTGTGAGGTCTGGAGGGACCACAAGGCAACAGTCGGTGCTCCGCGGTTTTGATTGCCTAGACACAAGAATCTCACGCGTAATTGTGCATGATGCGGCCCGCCCTTTTGTCACTGCCGATCTGGCGCAACGCACGATCCAAGGATTAAGCTCTGCTGCTGCTTGTATCCCTGGGATCAAAGTCGCCGAGACCGTTAAAAGTGTACAATCTGGCCTGGTTAGCAATACCCTAAATCGCAGTAATCTCCGGCTCATACAAACACCCCAGGCTTTTCAGAAATCTGTTTTAGCGCGCGCGTTCGAATCGGCCTCTACTGGGGAAAATCTGACTAAAGCTACTGACGAAGCAACACTTGTAGAAGCTCTTGGTGAAAAGGTTCTCGTTATCGAAGGGGACCGCCGCAATGTAAAGATTACTTGGAAGGAAGACTGGGAAATGGCTGTGGAGAAAGATCGTATTTTTGATATTCGTGTCGGGAACGGCTACGACTTTCATGTATTCAAAGTCGGACGACCTTTGATACTTGGCGGGGTTGCCATTCCTCACACAAAAGGTCTGGATGGTCACTCGGATGCGGATGCTCTCTTACATGCCTGTTGTGATGCAATTTTGGGAGCCAGTGGACTTCCAGATATCGGCACACTTTTTCCAGATGACGATCCTAAGTACAAGGATATTTCGAGTCTCTCTCTCCTGCATGATGTGCTAATACAGACCGGGGAAAAAGGCTATCGAGTCGGGAACATCGATATTACTATCCTGGCAGAAGAACCAACCATGAAGCCTTATGTCGAGCAGATTAAGTTGAACCTAGCTCAAGTTCTACAGTTAGCCCCCTCCCGAGTTGGGTTAAAGGCTACAACTATGGAGGGGAAAGGCCCAATCGGCCGAGGAGAAGGACTTGCTGCACAGGTGATTGTCTCTTTGATACCCTCTGGGAATAAAAGCTAATGGAATTAGATGAACAGGAGGCCTTGAAGTTCGCGGAGGAACTTGTACTTGGAGCAGGCAAAATCCTGACTGATCACTTCGATGTTCCGCTCACAGTCAAAAAGAAAGGGCTCAGAGATCTTGTCACAGAGGCAGATCTCCAGTCTGAAGCCTGGATAGTCTCAAAGATTCTGAACAAGTGGCCAGAACACTCCATCCTGGCGGAGGAAGGAGGCACTTCTCACACGTCTCTTAAAGATTCCACTTTCAGGTGGATCATTGATCCTCTGGATGGGACCACAAACTACGCCCACGGGTACCCTTTCTTTTCTGTGTCAATCGCTCTTGAAATCTCCGGTGTGTTGGCAGTCGGATGCGTTTATAATCCGATCGCCGGCGAGTTGTTTTCTGCCCGGAGAGGCGGAGGAGCATTCCTCAATGGAGAACGAATCCGAGTTTCATCCGAAAAAAAGCTAAGCAATAGTCTTGTCTGTACAGGTTTCTCTTACAATCGCGATAAAATCCTCAAAAATCTTGCCCTGTTCCATCAGATTATGCTCGAGGCCAGGGCTGTACGACGGGACGGATCAGCAGCTTTGGATCTATGCTACGTGGCCTGCGGTAGATTTGAGGCTTTTTGGGAGATAAGTCTTAACCCGTGGGATATAGCCGGCGGCCTCTTAATCGTCCAAGAAGCAGGAGGCGTCGTGAGTCACTTCGATGAAACTGCCTGCGGAGTTTCGGGGGAAGAGATCCTGGCCAGCAACGAATACGTCCACAAGGAGATAGCTTCCATTCTGAACATGACCCTTGACCCAAAAGGGCCATAAGTCCTCATTATGTCTTCGGCTGCTTCAAGCATCTTCTAACACAACTTCACAAACCTGCGCGTGTCCGCTGCGATCAGTGGTGAATACTACCTGACTACCATCCGGGGAAAAGTTCGGGTGGGGGTGAGTGTGTTGAGGAGCATATACCTGGATAGGCCCATCATCATATGGACAGTGGTCTGTATTCCAATGCTCACCAGCATTACTAGCCTCCGGATAACAAAGCTCCTGACAGAATCCCTGTTCTATACGTGGATCGAAAATTCGCAGTCCAATATCTGGGTTTCGAGTGTCCGTAACCATCCGAGTACCGGCTCGATCGACCATAGGGTGCCATACATTGAACGAAGCTACCCTTCGCACTTCTCCACTATCGACATGAACCCCGATCACGCCATGAGGCCAACATGTCGTAAGCAGCTCCCGTCGTCCTGGCATCCAAGTTTCATGGACAATCCATTCCTTTTTTGAAGTATCGCGTTCGTAGACTAGGCGATTATTGCTACCATCTCGCTGGATGACCCACATCCTCTCGTAAAAGGGCCCTGCGTATCGTAGTAGGGAAGAATCATCGGGATGAAACTGAGGATGCCCAATGGTATCCCTCTCGAGTATGGTTTCTACCCGTCCAGTACCAGTCTCAATGATTTTCAGCTGGGAAGCCTCTCCGATCTTGACAGGAACCGCCCACCACTTGTCATCGCGACTTAGTGTTGTGGTTCCCATTGCCGCACCGACCATCCCTTTCTCTCTCATCGGAGAATCTCCAAAGTCCGCCATAACCTCTTCTTTGAGAGTCTCCATCGACAACCGGAGTGCCCTGGCCCCAGCTGTAAAGTAAATATGAGCACCATCATGAGCAGGGTGAACGGACCATTCATTCAAATCTCGCCTATCAGTTAACTGGATCAACTTCTCGCTTTCCCGCTCCTCGGCAAAGATCTGTGCTTCCCCTGTGCGGTGGGATATAAAGAAAAGCCATTGCATGGCATCGTCATAAGCTGGCAGATAGTAAAAGGGATGGTGCTGAATGCTCGGATGACCAGTAACCTGACGAATGGTGACACCGGTTTTAGAGTCAATTCTTGTAGTAGCCTCAGATGGGTAGGTTTTCCCTTTGGAGAGGCCTCTATTCATCTCAACCCCAATAGACGATGAGCATTCCCCGACAAAATGGCTTTTCGTTCTTCAAGTTCTAGCGCCATTTCATCTATCGCATTCAAGGTATCGCGAATGTACCCGATGCCCTCCTCGGGATCAAAAGGCATATCGGTGCCAAAGAGCAGTCGATCAGCTCCAAAAAATGCGAGGCCGCATTCAATCGCTTCTCGGGAGCCGAACGAAGCCGTATCCGCATAGAATTTCTGGAAAGCCTTCAGGGGAAGTCCCTTGAGATTAGTATCGGTTGCTTCTGAAAGCTCAGGAGGATTTCTCGTACCCATTAAGGACAGGCCAGACTCAATTCGCCCCCTCATCATAGGTATCATACCTCCAACATGATGGGTAATAACCACCAGATCTGGGTAACGGTCGAAAATTCCAGAGAAAACCAGTCGGCCCATGGCAATGCTGGTTTCATAGGGCCACCCAAAAGCCCACCAGAGATCGTACTTAGAATAGCTCTCCTCAGAATAATCGGCAGTCATCATCGAACGGACAGGATGTAACCAAACTGGCACCCTTAACTCGCCTGCAGCTTCAAAAATCTGCAGGTATTCTCGTTTGTCCACTGGCTGCCCGTTAACATTGGTGTAGATTTGGAAACCTACAGCCCCCAACTTTTCTACAGCTCGACTAATCTCCGTCAAGGCTGCCTCTGGATTGTTCATGGGAAGAGAGGCAATGAACCCGGGGAAACGATGCTTATATTTGGAAACGGCAGCTGCCATAGCATCGTTCCCAATCCGTGCCAGCTCCGGCGATCCTTGGGGATCCGCTAAACTCTCGATAGTAGGGGAAGCCAAGCTCAATATCTGGCTATACCCTGGGAACTGGTCCATCAGCTGCAATCGCGCCTCCAAATCGACCATCACCGGAATTCCCTGGGCCCTCTCAAACATTAGCATCGGACGTGTTTGTAGACGATTAGCTGCCTGACAAAACGAGGGAGGCAAATAATGACAGAACACGTCTAGGCATCTCTGAGAGCTCATTATCTGATTCTCTTAATTACGTTTAAAGAACTGGCTTCCGGCACTCAAATCCTATGGCCTCTATCTGTTCTCTAATTGCCTGAACTTCAGATGGTGGCAACGGCCTCACAGGTCGCCGAAATTTCAAGCTAGAGAATTTTCCAAGCAACCACAACGCCGTCTTCATTCTCTGATGAGCACCACAACCAGGCTCACCAAAGTTATAAATAACTCTTGCTAGCGGAGCTACCGTTTTTTGTGCTTCCTTGGCACGCACCAAATCGCCATCCAATGCCGCATGGACTACATCTACCATTAGCTCAGGTGCAAATCCTGCAAATCCGATAAGAGCACCATCACAGCCCTCCAGTAAAGTGGGGAGCAGGAACTCATCATGGCAAGTGATGATAGAGACCCGGGGAGCAGCAGCTTTCAGTCGTTCATAATCATAAAGCCAACGTGCCATGTCTCGAGTTCCCATCTTTATCGAAACCACCTGTGGAAGCTTCACCATCTCAAGCATCTCAGATAGCGTGTATCCAGCCTTAGTCCAGGCAGGGTATTGATGGACTATGATTGGCAGGTTAGCGGCTTCTGCTACATCTTGGAAAAAGCCTACTGCTGTCCCAGAACTGCGTCCAAAACGAAGCCAATGATGAGGAGGCATCAATAATATCGCGTCCGCTCCTGCCTCTTTGGCGGCAAGTGCGTGGTCGATCGCTTCCAAACTACCCTCGGCGGATACCCCGGAGATGACCTTCACCGGTCTTTGGGTCTCGATGACGGCCTGAGACACGATATGGGTGACACGGGCACGCTCCTCAGGGCGTAAGGACATAACTTCACCCGTGTGGCCGTTACAAGTAAGGCCTCTAATACCTTCGACGTTGGCCAAGCGAGTCATGTATTGACTCAGACCTTCTTCGTCAATGGACTCATCCTCATTAAAGGCACACAATGTCGCCGCATATAACCCTCCCCACGGTATCTCTCGCCAATTCATAGATTCTTTCTCCATATTTTTTGCCAATCCTTATACACTAGCCTTTAACAAACCAGAAAAAACCACCTACCAGAAATCCTACGGCTACCCAACCGACTAAGAATCCGATCACGGAGGTTGCGGATGGCCTTATTATCTCAAAGCCAAATCGACGCACCAGGTAGGACCTCTGGGCTGGTTCAACACCCGGTGGAAGTCTGCAGGGTTCGGTAATCTTTTCATTAGGCCCGACAGGGGTCCGCATCAGATCGTGGAAACGATCCAAATTATTACGGTTCACTGGTTTAGTCGCAAGACTCACCACTACTGCAGCTAGAACAGCCGCTAGAGTATAGAAGAGGATTTTCCAAGGTTCATACACCTGGGCCGGAGACGATCCCTGTCTCACAACAAAATTCAAGGCCTCAGCCCCTGGCAAACTTCCCAGAGCACTGATAAAGATCGTCTGGTTGGTGATGAACCATACCCCGAATCCTGTGAAGGTTGCAGCCCAAGCTCCTGCAACGGTGATCCGACGCCAGAAAAGAGCTATCCAAATACTAATACCCATCATTGGCGCTATCCTTAGCCAAATCGTTAAGCCTTCAACGACACTCGAGATCCAAAAAGCAAAAACTACTCCCCCGACCACAATGACAACTCCAGCAATTCTTGCGATCCAAAGATAGTGCTTAGTCGAACGATCTGGGTAATAAGGCCTATAGATATTTTCGGTGAACAGCCCGGCTGCAGCTATCATGAAAGAATCGCAAGAGCTCATGACCCCAGCTAAAAGAGCTGACATGAAAATCCCCAAGAGTCCAGGAGAGATCCTCGGAAGAAATTCACGAGCTATGTTACCGTAAACATTATCTGGGTGAATCGAAGCTATGTCGACCCCCTGGTTCATGTACCAAGCAACCGCAGCTATGCCGGTAAGACACCAGGCAACTGTGCAAAAACGTTTAATCAGATTACCTGCCATTTTACCGAACCTTACATCCATTTCCGTTCGCCCTGCTCCACAGACACCCATGATATGAGGTTGGGCTATGATGCCCACTAACGTTTGCAGGCTAATCATAACGATGAAAAACACACCTATTTGTCCTGGTGCCACTAGAGAGAGCATTGCCGGATCATTTATGGTGGTCCTTATCCCTTCCATTCCTCCCACTGCTGAAAGAATGAAAGGGAGCAACATAATAGAGAATAGAATAGTGAGCAGTCCTTGAATGAAGTCAGTGAGAATGGCTGCACCCAAGCCTCCGGCAGCACCGTACAAAACAAAGAGGACTGTCATAACAATAATCGCCAGGTTGGCATCCACAAACCCGCCCGTACCTGAATCAATGAGAGCCCCAGAACCTTTGAGGAGAAGCCCTATCTTGACCGAAGTACCGATGATCCCAACAATTGAAAAAAGCACGGCAACGCTATGGTTAAATCGTAAGGTGAGCACATCAGCAGTAGTGACTGCCCTAAAACGTCGCATAATTGGGGCTATCAGCCAGTAAAAGGGTGTGGAGAACAACCACAACCACTGATACCAGATTCCGGACAAACCTGACCGGAAAGTGGCAGCTGCTACCAGTACCGCCTGGTCGGAAGCCGTCCCTGTTCCGAAAGCGTGCATCGCCATCATAAATTTTCCAAAACGACGAGGCATCAGAAAATCAGAGATATTCTTGACACGGCGAGAGACCCAGATCCCCATTGTCATAATCCCAGCTAGGTAGACCAGGATCACGATGCCATCAATTGGATGAAGTTCCGAGTTCAATTGCTATCTCCACTCACCAAGAGATTCTAGTTCCAAAACAGTCAACATTGGGACGTACCACTGCTCCTTCAGGTCAACCTTACTACACTCTATAGCTGTCAAGCAGTCCAAAAATGTACACGCCCCAAGGTAGTAATAAAAGGTAATTCCTAGATATCCAATCTATAGTTCCTCTCTCTTCTTCAACTTCTAGAGCGTAGCGACTGGCTCGACCAATGGTCTCGGTATTCGCGACTGAGATAGCGACTTGCTTCCTCATCTCCAACAATGGTCTCAGTATCAGGTTCGAAACTTATGTTACGCCCTGTCCTTGAGACAATGTTCCCGAGATGGCAAAGAAGGGTGGACTTGTGCCCAATGCCAATATCGGCGTTAGGGAGAGCTCGCGTGCGCACACAATCAAGAAAATTCTGAGCATGGGCTACCGTCGCATTATCGGAATCGGGTTGCTGCTCATAGTAAGCCAGTTTCCCCTGCTTGTCGAAGTGTCGGAAGGCAAAACGCCCTCCGACCCATCTTCCAGTCTGAACAGTCCCTTCTGTCCCATAGACAAAGACTGCATTGTCTGTTCCTTCAAGCAGATAAGGATTCCACAACCTCTGTTCGAACGTTATTAGTTTGTCGTCGTAGTTGAACTCGATGTTCTGAGTGTCCGGTGTTTGCTGGTCATCATCAAAAGCGAGCTTTCGTCCCATACCACTGACTTCAAGAGGTAGACCGACATTCATAACCCAACGAGCCACATCTAACCAATGCACTCCATCATTACCAATATCACCCGTACCGTAATGCCAGTTCCAGTTCACTGTCGCATGGTACCGATTCCTATTGAAGGGCATTTCAGGAACTGGCCCAGTCCAAATGTCATAGTCGACACCCTCGGGAACCGGCTCGTCCATTTTATGCCCAATCCCCGTGGCAGGGAAGCGACCCTGACAATTCACAACCTTTGCCATCAAAGGCTTGCCTATCTTTCCAGACCTAACATAGTCCACGAAACGACTTGTTAATAACCTACTCCGGCTTTGTGTCCCCAGCTGAACAATTCGATCGTTCTTGCGTGCAGCTTGTTTCATTAGCTGTCCTTCACGAACGTTATGGGATGCGGGCTTTTCGACATAAACATCCTTACCCGCTTCGCAGGCCAATATAGTACCGGCAGCGTGCCAATGAATGGGAGTAGCCATAACCACCGCATCTACTGTTGGATCGTCTAACACAATCCGTACGTCCTTAACGAGTTTGAACCCTCGCCCTTTGTTCTGGGTGACGATTTCTACGCAACGATCTACAACGTTACTATCTGGATCACATATATAGGAGATTTCCACCTCGGGCAAAGAAGTGAAGGCTCTAGCAAGGCTTACGCCTCGGGCGCGAGCTCCCATCAGGGCGACGGAAATCCGATCGTTGGGAGAAATCTTAGATTTTCCACTTATCGTGGAACCAAGAAGTGAACTGCTAGCCACTCCACCAGCAGCTTGGAGAAATTTTCTTCGATGCACAGGCTACTCCTTTTCCGCCCTACTTCTTTTGGGACGAGAACGGCTACTCGCATCCCTCTGGATTGGGTCGGAAGAATCATTTTGAGAATACTAAAAGTCTCACCCTGATACTGCATTTCATCATTACGGTCAAGCCAGACAAGCTTTGCAATGAAATTCTCTGTCGAATATAGTCAGTTTGTACCTAAAAATACTAAGAAAAAACTGGCACACAAAGGCGCACCCCAATGAACGACAAATCTACCCCATACGCAACTAGCACTCTGAAGCAAGCACGCTTAGACTTGGCAGCTGCCCTCCGCTGGGCAGACCGTCTCGGATTTTCAGAAGGTGTTGAGAACCACTTTTCCATGGCAATTCCTGACCCAAATAACTCCGTTAGTGGCAAGCTTTTCCTGATCAACCCAGAGGGATGGCATTGGTCAGAGATCACAGCCTCCTCTCTTGTCCTTTGTGACCATGAAGGAAATGTACTGGAAGGGGAGAATACGGTGGAAATATCTGCTTTTATGATTCACAGTCGTATCCACCTTCGGATCCCTAAAGCAACCGTAGTACTGCACACACACATGCCTTACGCCACTTCAATCACCCTATTGGAGAACGGGCGTTTGGAAATGTGTGAACAAAACGCCCTTCTGTATCATAACCGTATCGCCTACGACGATGACTATAACGGTGTTGCTCTCGATACTCTGGAAGGCGACCGAATGGCAGAAAAAATGGAGGGACACGATATTTTATTCCTGGCCAGTCATGGGGTAATAGTAACTGGCAGATCTATGGCAGATGCATTTACGGACTTGTATTATCTCGAGCGGGCCGCGAGGGCCCAGGTCCTTGCCCTATCTACAGGCAAGGCTTTGCGCGTCCTCAAAGACTCAGTTGTGGAGAAAACGGCACATCAGCTGGCCGAGATGAGGATCCACCATCCAGAACGTTATGGGGAGAAATACTTCAGAGCTCTTAAACGTATGCTGGAAAAAGAGGAGCCTGACTACAAAAACTAAGCCATCCTACTTTTTTGGGACAGGTTGTCATTGAGAAAGACCCATAATGTTTCTCAAATCCTGTCCATCAATGGCCACCTCTGTTGCCGGTTTAACCGCAAACGAGAATTGTGTCCGGAGGCAGCATCTTCTGTTAGACTCCCCTACAGGAGCATCGCCAAGTTTTCCCTCTTGGCTGCAATAATCCCATGCTTGGACAACTGGAACAGCTCATAGTGGAGTGGGGCTTAACGAGTAGTGAAGCCCGGATCGTAGCACAGTTGATGGCCTCAATCGGCGTCTTGTTATTGGGCCTCCTTTCCTTTCCTATCATCAAAAAAGTGCTCCTGAACTTAGTCGAAACGGTGGCTACTAGAACTGCCAACGATTGGGATGACAAACTCATTCAGCACCGAGTCTTCTTTTGGATTGCTAACTTGGCACCAGCTACCGTGGTTTATCTTCTTCTGCCGCTGGCTCTGGAAGGAGAGGAATCCGCGGTTAATATCCTGCTGGAGATCACCGAAATCTACATGATCGTGGTTGGGTTGTTCGCCATAGACGCTCTGCTCAATGCCACTCAAGACATCTACGACAAGTCGCCTATATCTCGCGAACTACCTATTAAAAGCTTCGTCCAATTCGCCAAAATAATTCTTTATCTCGTCACTCTCGTCATCATATTTGCAACTCTTATCGATCGGAGTCCATTTTACCTCCTCAGTGGAATGGGAGTGATAGCCTCAGTATTGATGCTGGTGTTCAAAGATCCAATCTTGGGCCTTGTGGCTGGCATTCAGCTTTCTTCCAATCGTATGGTCGCACGTGGGGATTGGGTGGAAATGCCCCAGTACGGTGCCGATGGCGATGTACTCGAGGTGGGCCTTACAACCGTCAAAATCCAGAACTGGGATAAGACTATTACCACTATCCCTACCTCCTCCCTAATTTCCGAATCATTCAAGAACTGGAGGGGAATGTCTGAAGCACAGGGCCGTCGAATAAAGCGGTCAGTTTATATTGACATTAATACCATTAGCAGATGTACTCCCGAAATGCTCGAGCGTTTCTCGGAAATTCGATTTATACAAGATTACATCGAAAAGAAACGTCTAGACCTCGCCCAATGGAATGAGAAGTATGGTGACGGAACATCTTGCCCAGTCAACGCACGTAATCTGACCAATGTGGGAACCTTCAGGGCTTACATCGAGGCTTACTTGAAAAGTCATCCCCAGATCAATCAAGACATGACACTTTTAGTGCGCCAACTTGATCCTTTAGAAAAAGGCCTCCCCATTCAAATTTACTGTTTTTCGAAGGAAAAAGAATGGGGTCACTACGAAAAACTGCAGTCAGATATTTTTGATCATATACTTGCCACAGCACCCGATTTCAATCTCCGCATCTTCCAGAATCCAACCGGTGCTGATTTTCAAGCCTTCAAAAAATAGACGCCTGTTCAATAAGCATCTCATTTCTGGAGAGTTATAGGGCCGGCTGGTTCCTTGCTCTGAGAATCCGATCAGGAATATTTGTCGGCCCCGGGATGTGCAAATGTTGTCTCCCACTGGGAAACAACATACTTAGCTTCCTTACTCGCGTTCTACCCTATTAGTTAAAACACCAAGCTTCTCTATCTCAACCTCTATAATGTCTCCAACCTGTAAAAACCGTCCTCTGGCAGACCCCACTCCTGAGGGAGTACCGGTGACTACAACAGTGCCCGGCGTCAAGGTCATAAATTGGGAAATATAAGTTACCAGTTCAGCAACCCCGAAGATCATATCCTTAGTGTTAGAATCCTGGACAGTCTTACCATTCAGACGGGTTCTGATTCTCAACTCCTGGGGATCAGGAACCTCATCTTGAAGGACCAGGAAAGGACCCATAGCTGAAAACGTATCTGGGCTCTTACCCATGGTCCACTGGCTGACCCTACCCTGAATGTCCCGAGCAGAGACGTCATTAAATGCGCTATAGCCCGCAACGTACTCTAGAGCCTTTTCCAATTGAACATTACGTGCATGCCTGCCTATGACAAATGCTAACTCAACTTCATAATCGGGCTTTTGTACTTTCCTGGGAATTACAATCGTGTCCCCTGGTCCAATCATTGAACCCTCTTTGGTGAAAACAATGGGATACTCGGGGAGTTTTGAGCCTCCTTCCTCGGCATGGGCTTTGTAGTTTAGGCCGATGGCGAGCAAATGCGGCGGGTTAGGAACAGCCGCCTGAAGTTGTACTTCGGATTCTGAGAAAAGAACTCCCGCCTCTTGCAGACCCAGTAAGCCGGAGGGTTCCCTAAGTACACTCTTGACATAGGCAAGAGCACGTTTGGCTTCGCTAATAGATTCATCTTCTCCTTGGAGGAATGCGACTATGTCGGACGGCACAAATGCCGCAGCTTTTTCTTTGGATCTCGATTTCCCTTGAGACTCGACAAACAATTGGTAAGCTCGATTGAGATCGACTATTTGGCCATCGTGCCATGCACCCAGACGGGTTTCCCCGCGAAAAGTGTAACTGACCAGTTTGGTGGCAGAAGCTGGGATGGTAAGACTAACGAAAATAAATAAGCAAAAGATTACCTGCAGAAAACGCATAGAAACTCCCTTGAAAAGGTGGATGTATGTTCGCATCTACGCTCATTCTAGCGTCTTCTTTCCTTCAACAAAACCCCATGGTAATCCACGAAAAGTGGATCCTTTGGCCAAATCCTCACACTAGCATTCCATTTCTAACATAGGCACAAAGACCTGCTGAGTACTGCTTGATCCATTCTGAGCACTATGAAAGACTCGCCTTTAGGGGCAGTCCGATCCTATGTTATCGTTGTTCCTGGGGGTTCTTATTCCGAAGATGATTTCACACAAGGGGATATGATGAGTTTGAGAATCAACGACGAAGCTCCAGATTTCACAGCAGAAACTACCGAAGGGACAATTAACTTTCACGAATGGATAGGTGATGGCTGGGCCCTTTTGTTCTCTCACCCAAAAGATTTCACGCCGGTCTGCACAACCGAATTGGGCTCTGTTGCGAATCTGAAACCTGAGTTCGAGAAACGCAATTGTAAGGTTCTTGGAATCAGCGTGGACGCTGTCAACGACCACTTCGCTTGGTCACAAGATATAGAGGCTTCGCAGGGACATGCGGTCAACTATCCATTAGTTGGTGATCCTACTTTGGCAATTGTCAAACTATATGACATGCTACCGGCTGATGCGGGAGAGTCTTGCCAAGGAAGAACTCCTGTCGACAATGCCACCGCTCGGTCTGTATTCCTAATTGGTCCCGACAAAAAGATAAAAGCCACCTTGACTTACCCTATGAGTACCGGTCGTAATTTCATGGAAATCCTTCGCCTACTCGATTCCTGTCAATTGACTGCCACACAAAAAGTGGCTACACCGGCCAACTGGCAACAAGGAGGAGATGTCATCATTCTTCCTGCGGTTACCGATGAAGAGGCAAAAGACAAATATCCAAATGGTTGGCAGCAACCACTCCCCTACATTAGAATTGTGCCCCAGCCCGAATAGAATAAGAGCCCCCTAGGCTCTATCCTAGGGCAGTTGAATACGACTGGTTTGGAGACTGCTGCGGGTCGGACCCTTAACAGAACTTCTCAAAACATTGTCCTTCCAGACTTTTCGAAGAAGGACAATTAATCTCCAAAAAAACTGATAGTTAAGAAAAATTCCCTATATTGCGATTCTTTAACCTCTTCGCGCTACAATTTCACCTATGGATTTGAAAACAATCAGAGATACAACACACTTCAGCCCCGAGAAAATGCAAAAAGTAAATCTTTTTGCGAGCAGAAATATGTTCTGCGACATCTACTGCCTGGAACCCGGTCAACTTCAAAAGGTACATAGGCATAACGGAAACGATAAAATCTATTACGTTATCGAAGGTACGGGGAAGTTTACCGTCGGCAAAGATGTTCAGATTCTCCAGGCCGGACAAATCGTCTGTGCCTTCTCAGGAGAGCCTCACGGGGTTGAGAATACAAGCCAGCAACGTCTAGTTTGCTTGGTATTTATGGCTCCAAATCCATCTCGGGAAGGGACCATCGACTTGGCGGAGAGAGAAGAGCAGTACTCATAACCAAGAATCTTTATCGGGCCTGTCCGCAATACTAAAGGGACAAACCACTACCCTCGGTAGGACCGCCCTCAAGACCAGGGGTCTCTGACAACCAGACAAGTGCCCAACGTTTTGTGAGATATCTAAGGTGAGCCTCAAATATCTCTTTTTTCTTTCCGTTAGAAAGGAGGTGATCCAGCCACAGGTTCTCCTACAGCTACCTTGTTACGACTTCACCCCAATCATGAGCCACACCGTCGACGCCTGCCTCCCTTGCGGGTTAGCTCAGCGGCTTCTAGTACAGCCCACTTTCGTGATGTGACGGGCGGTGTGTACAAGGCCCGGGAACGTATTCACCGCGGCATGCTGATCCGCGGTTACTAGCGATTCCACCTTCACGCAGTCGAGTTGCAGACTGCGATCCGAACTGGGGATGGCTTTTTGAGATTCGCTCACTCTTGCAAGTTGGCAGCTCTTTGGACCATCCATTGTAGCACGTGTGTAGCCCGGGACATAAAGGCCATGAGGACTTGACGTCATCCCCACCTTCCTCCGGCTTTCGCCGACAGTCTCCGTAGGGTGCCCAGCTTTACCTGATGGCAACTACAGACAAGGGTTGCGCTCGTTGCGGGACTTAACCCAACATCTCACGACACGAGCTGACGACAGCCATGCAGCACCTCTGTTGCAGTCTCCGAAGAGTCGCTTCCATCTCTGGTAAGCTCCCACAACAGTTCAAACCCCGGTAAGGTTCTTCGCGTTGCGTCGAATTAAACCACATGCTCCACCGCTTGTGCGGGCCCCCGTCAATTCCTTTGAGTTTCAATCTTGCGATCGTACTCCCCAGGCGGGGTACTTAACGAGTTATCGCCGGCACGGAGAACCTTAACGTTCCCCACACCAAGTACCCATCGTTTACAGCTAGGACTACCGGGGTATCTAATCCCGTTTGCTACCCTAGCTTTCGCGCCTCAGCGTCAGTGTCTGTCCAGCAAGCCGCCTTCGCCTCCGATGTTCCTTCTGATATCTACGCATTTCACCGCTACACCAGAAATTCCGCTTGCCTCTCCAGCACTCTAGTCCGATGGTTTTCTGGGACCTTCCCGGGTTGAGCCCGGGGCTTTCACCCAAAACTTCTCGGTCCGCCTACGCGCCCTTTACGCCCAGTAATTCCGAACAACGCTAGCCCCCCCCGTATTACCGCGGCTGCTGGCACGGAGTTAGCCGGGGCTTGCTTCTGAGGTACCGTCACTTTCTTCTTCCCCCAGAACAGAAGTTTACGATTCGAAAACCTTCTTCCTTCACGCGGCGTTGCTGCGTCAGGGTTTCCCCCATTGCGCAAAATTCCCCACTGCTGCCTCCCGTAGGAGTCTGGGCCGTGTCTCAGTCCCAGTGTGACCGTCCGTCCTCTCAGACCGGTTACCGATTGCAGCCTTGGTGAGCCTTTACCTCACCAACTAGCTAATCGGACGCGGGCCCCTCCTTCGTCGGCCGAAGCCTTTCCCTACTATCTAGTTAAGAAAGTAGGCTTATACGGTATTAGCCAAAGTTTCCTCAGGTTATCCCGTTACAAAGGGCAGGTTACCCACGCGTTACTCACCCGTTCGCCACTCTACTCGGTCACCGAAGTGACCTTTCTCGTTCGACTTGCATGTGTTAGGCACGCCGCCAGCGTTGATTCTGAGCCAGGATCAAACTCTCAGTTTGACTCTTGGGCTCCTGTCTGGTTGTCAAAGATCCCTGATCCGACAGCCCTGCGGGCTATCGTGCGAACGCCTATCCTACTCCCCTTGCTCTCTCCTCTTCAACCCTTATTTCACTTTACTGACGCTTCTTCCCAACCTAAGGACCCTAGAGGCCCTCACTGACTCTTCCTCGTTATCGACCCCTGTCACGAGAGGGACCCTTGTCCAGGGCAGCTCTCGGCTTATTTTTAGACTCGATCACAAAAGGCATCCAGAGCATCCTTGGCAAGGTTTGCCAAGAAAAACTTTCCACTCCTTTGACTCCAATTTGCATCTGAGTCGCCTCAAAAGATTTCTCCATATAGGTTCCAAAAATTCGATCCCACCAGGAAAGGCAAAATCCATAGTTTCTGTCACTCTCAGTTTGTTCTGTAGAGTGATGAATGCAATGCATGTTAGGAGTTACAAAAACCCAACTTAAATACTTATCAAATGTAGCAGGAAGCCTAATGTTACTGTGGCTAAAAAGTGAAGCAGCATTGAGCACTACTTCAAAAACGAGCACTCCAAGAACAGGGATGCCCCAGACAACTACCGCTGTCATTTTGATAAGCATTGAAAAACCAATCTCAAGGGGGTGAAAGCGAATCCCCGTCGTGACATCACAATCCACATCTACATGATGGACCATGTGAATACGCCATAAAAACGGAACCTTATGAAGGATAATGTGCTGAAAATAAATAACCGCATCAAGAAGAATTACCGAAAGGATTATTGCAGTGCCCTCAACTAGGTCAAGCCAGCGGAAAAAACCAAAATCTAACCGTTCTGCAGTCATAGCGGCACCAAGGGCAGCTCCGAAGAAAAGGAACTTAATCATCAAGACGTTTAGAGCTGCAAGGCTCAAAGTATTCACCCAGCGCCTAGCCCTAGCCCCCTTCAGATCTCTCTCTGCATACAAAAGCTCACAAACAGCCATAAGAATAAAAACCCCTATGAAAGATCCGAATCGGATGATGGTTTCCGATGCCATTCTCATTTCAACTAACGGTAAGATTGGGCTATCTGGCGCAAGACGGGAAGCACCTCGCCCACACGAACGGGATCGGAATCTGGACGGCCCAGACTGAAATAAAGTGTCCGGAAGGCGTCAAAAAGCGGTTCGTAAATAAGCCTGGCCTGAGGGTCGGGCTCTATCGTCCGATACCCAGGACACAATGCAGCTTGACCGTCTTCAACGGTTGCGTATACTCCAGCTGCTAAAAATGCGAAGATTGCAGCTCCGAGACTGGTTACTTCCTGTTCTGGCACCAGAACAGGTCGTTGTAAAACATTTGCATACACCTGATTCAGTATATTGTTTTTTTGAGGGATGCCTCCCCCGTTGATGATCCGCTCTACCGGCACTCCACACTCCATCATCCTCTCCAAGATGATACGTGTGTGAAAGGCAGTACCTTCGATGGCCGCAAACAGCTCATCTTGTGGTGCATGCGAGAGATCCCATCCCAAAGTTATCCCTCCCAACTCGGGGTTCACTAGAACAGTTCGGTCACCATTGTCCCAAGTCAGTCGAAGAAGGCCTGTTTGGCCTGGGCGATAATCTTCAATCAGATCGTTTAGTTCACTCAGTTGCGCTCCGGCCCGACTAGCTATAGCATCGAAAAGATCTCCACAGGCTGATAGACCCGCTTCGATACCGTATGCATCGGGATGGATAGATCCTTGGACCACGCCAGAAACTCCTGGGATTAAATCGACCTCGTCGACTATGGCCATAATACAGGTTGATGTACCCACTACATTCACAACGTCTCCCTGGCGTATACCTGCTCCAACAGCATCCCAGTGAGCGTCAAAAGCACCTACAGGAATGGGAATACCCGGTTTAAGTCCTAGCCGTCGAGCCCACTTTTCAGACAACTCACCAGCCAACGACTTTGAAGTTGCATAACGCCCCCCGAAACGATCTCTAATCCCTGAAAGGAGAGGGTCCACTTCCTCCAAAAATTCATTGGATGGGAGGCCTCCGAACTGTTTGTTCCACATCCACTTATGCCCCATGGCACAAATGCTCCTGGGAAGTTCAGCTGGATTGCTGATACCACACAGAACCGCGACCACCATGTCGCAATGCTCCACCGCGGTCGCCATTAGATCCCGTTTATCAGGATTGTTACGAAGCCAGTGAAGCACCTTAGCAAAGCCCCACTCTGAGGAATAAACTCCTCCACACCAGCTTAGAGCCTCAAGTTCTTTCTTCCTTGCTACTTCGGTGATCTGAGCTGCTTCCTCTCTAGCCCTATGGTCACACCATACATAGTAATCATCGATGGGATTGAGAGCCTCATCCACTGGAACGACGGTTGATCCAGTCGTATCAATTGCCAAGGCAACGATTTTGCTTGCGGGAACCCCCGATTTCCCAATTGCCTCCTGCATGGCTTTCACCAATGCAATCATATGGTCAGCGTGACGCTGGGTCGCATAGTTAGGATCATCCTTACGACGATTTAAGGGGTACTCCGCTACACTAGAGGATAATGCCCCTCGGTTACTATCGACAATGGAGACACGGACACTCAAGGTACCAAAATCAACTCCAGCAACAACCGTCATCTCATTCGCATCCATGAAAATTTACTCAGCCACTCCCGTTCCCGAAGCAGGCAAGATCATTCTACTGACCTCCTTTTTCGAAAGCGAGAGAAAATTGGGGGACTGATCACATATACCCAAACTTAGGTCTCCAGGCATACCATCAAGGCTCAATTAGTCCTCTCCGATTTGGCAGAGACGAAGACGATTCAGTACAATGCAGATTCGTTGCCGGAGTGGCGGAATTGGCAGACGCACCAGACTCAAAATCTGGCGAGGTTTACTCCTCGTGGGGGTTCGAGTCCCCCCTCCGGCACTTACGAGGACTCTAGCCTTTGAGCTCCATATTCTCGGGGTCCCATTCGTAAATCCGTCTATTCAAATGACAAAGGTTTGCCATTAATGCAGGGGCAGCAGCCCGCAGGCCGATCTTTGCACCTTCATTAACAACACCTCCATTACGTATCACTCTAAAAAGTGTTTTGAAGTGATCTAACCTGCTGTCGTGACCACGTGGAGGCCTAAATTCCCTCACTACGTCAGTGCTCGGTTTGTTCGGCTCAGCATTCCTCGGATGGACTTCTTTATATTGTCGGATAAAGGCTTCCTGCTGAGACCTTGAAAAGGTGCCAAAGGAATTATAACCCCTGACAGTTTCCTCGAAAGTATGCTCACGAATTCCTCGTCTGGTTAGTTTGAGCCTAGAACCTATCGTCAAAGTCCCTTCACTTCCAATAAGCTGAAAACTTGATCCGTGCCCACTGTCCTTAAAGTTTGCCCCCAGGGAGAGAGTGAAGGCGGGATGGCTCGCTGTCTTCGGGTATTCATAGAGCCCCAGAATCAGGTCGGGAACTTCGCGGTCTTTCCAATAATAGATCCCTCCCGTGGCCATAGCCCTAACGGGCCCCTTGGAACCAATAATATGGTGAAGTGCCGTAAACCGGTGTACATACATATCACCAGCAACACCTGTGCCATAGTCCCAATATTTACGCCACCGGAAAAAACGATCAGCGTCAAAAGGACGCTTAGGAGCACTCCCCAAAAAGGTTTGCCAGTCTATCGTCGAAGGAGATGCATCGGTAGGTATCGAATAATTCCAGGCACCGAAAGGGGTGTTTCTACTTATTAAGATATCCACCATATTCAACTCTCCGATGGCACCTTCCTTGTACAACTGCCGAGCCTTTTCGGTAAGCGCATGACTGATAACTTGGCTACCTACTTGGAAGGGCTGCCCCGTCTCCTTCTGTACCCTAATTACAGCCTTGCCTTGCTCGATCTTTTGAACCATTGGCTTCTCGCAATAGACCGCCTTACCTGCTTCCATTGCATCAATAGAAATCTTCTGGTGCCAATGGTCGGGAGTGGAGTTAATGATGGCATCGACATCGGAGCGCTCGAGGATCTCGCGGTAATCCTTTGTTACCGAGATGTGAGATCCATACACCTCTTTAGCACGCTGCAAACGCCCCGCATAGCAGTCGGCTGCAGCCACTAACTCGACGCCCGGAACCTTAAGAGCAGTACTGGTATCCTGGAATCCAATGATCCCCATGCCAATAGTTGCAACCCTAATTTTGTCATTGGCTGCATATTTCTCAATTTCTGGAGATGTCTCAAATTCAGCAGCACGACCTTTAATGACGGCTGGAGCCCCCGCTATGCTTGAAACTGTTGCAGTCTTTATAAACTCGCGTCTTGAAGATTTCATTAGGATACGCTCCGGAGATAATTCTGAAGTTCTTGAAGGCTTCCCATCATACTTTATTTCTGGTCAGAAACCGTCTTTCTTGCCAAGTAACCGGTAAGAAAGTCTAGTCAAACGGCTGAATCTAGTTATTAACCCCAAATCCGGGTTTGATTCTCAAAATCTCAATAACGATTTCCACAGGTCCCAAAACACCTCCAAACACCTATTTGGATCTTGCATCAGTTATCCTATGATCAGGAGAATATATGAATTCCAAACTCACGCTTACCTTGCTAGCTGCTATTTTTACGGCCTCTCTCTGCGGTCAAACAGACTCATCTCTTTCTATTCAGTCTCAGGTTGTTTTCCTTTACTACAGTGACCTGCCAGCTGCAGCGAACTTCTATGGCGAAAAACTAGGATTTCAAAAAACTTTCGATGGAGAATGGGTTCACATATACCAATCTAGCCAGAATTCCTATGTTGGCTTAGTTGATAACACACGTGGTCATCACCGGAGCTCATCTGATAAGCCGGTTATGCTGAGTCTCGTTACCGAAGAAATCGAACACTGGTACACCCATCTTCAGAATAAGGGTATCAAGATATTGTCTCCCCTTTCCGATTCCAGAAATTTCCCAATCCGATCTTTCCTCACTGAAGACCCTGGTGGCTACACGGTAGAATTTTTCGAATGGGGCAAAATCGAACCTAAGTAAACGATTGCACTCAGAGATGAATCCTCTGATCTCAGGAAAGCATTAGGTCAGCTATTTGAACTGCGTTCAAAGCGGCACCCTTACGGATCTGATCACCCGCCAAGAAGAAATGATACTGGCGAGGCTGTTCTCCTTCTGATGCGTCCATCTCTTCACTCAGATCTGGGCGAATTCTGCCAACCAAGACACCATCATGACCAACACCCTTCCTAGCTGTAGGAAATCTATTCGCCCCTCTATCATCCATGATTTCAACACCGGGGCTATTGCAAAGTACTTCCCGTAATCTAGCCTCAGCAGTCGGCTTCCCAAGGGTTACGGAAACCGCCTCGCAATGGGTGCGAAGGACTGGAACCCGAACACAGGTAGCCGTGACACGGGGCGGATCTTCCAATATTTTTTCTGATTCCCGTATCATCTTTATTTCTTCTACGTTGTACCCATTACCGACATCAATTTGAGAGTCGTGGCTCCATACATTGAAAGCTGCTTCTTCATGCAAAGATACGGCCGGCTGGGGACTACCTTCGAGCTCGCCACGGGTACTTTCGATTAGCTCACCCATAGCTGTCTTGCCAGCTCCAGAGATGGCCTGATAGGTACAGACATTCACATGGGTACAACCAAATTCGCGATGCAAAGGGGCTAATGCCAAGAGAAGTAATATAGTGGAACAGTTGGGATTAGCTATCAGTTTACCGTGGATATGATGCGGGTTAACTTCCGGGATGACAAGCGGTATCTTAGGATCCATCCGGAACGCGGAGGACTGGTCAATTACCGTTACTCCGTGTCGCGCCACTTCCGGTGCCAATTCTCTAGCAATAGATGCGGGAGCACAAAAAAAAGCAACATCGTATCCAGCCAACACCTCAGGAGACATCGACTCAATTGCTACTGTCCTTCCGCATACTTGAGTCTCACGAGGTCTCCCGAAACAATCAGGAAAACCGTGTCCACGCGCAAGAATAATCTCGCATAACTCTTCCCCCACAAGACCAGTCGCCCCAACTACTGCTACCCGATGACGTTTCCCCAGCATTTTTCCTTACTCTTGCCTCATTGAATCAAACTAGCCTCATCGCTCCGTTTTGAATGAAGCAACAAATGATGGACTCGTAGTCTCTTCACGTCAAGCCTTAATTCCGTAACGGGATCGCACACTTTCACAACCTCAGCCGTAGAAGTCTAAAACTCACAGCCGGATGCGACAGTGAAATCCCTCCTGAATAAAAGGAGTCTAATCTGCTCCGGTTACTTTACCATCTGGCCGTTAATAAAGTTCGGCTTTACCTCAATCCAGACGTGACTTACAGTGCACTTTTATCGCACACTAGGAAGTCTACTATTCTGAACAATCCATAAAAGAAAGAAGGAGATGTAGGCATATGACAGAAGAAGCCCATTACTTACTTGGAATGGAGTTGTTTGGGAATGATGATCTCGATGGGGCGATCAAAGAATTTCAAAAAGCTCTTGAATTAAAAAGCGACTACGGAGACGTCTTACACGCCATCGCGATGTGTTATTACCATCAGGAAAAGTATAAGAAGGCTATAGAGTACGGTGAGAAACTGCGTCAAGAAGAACCGAATAACACTCTTGCTTATACGTGCTTATCCATGTTCTACAATGCCCAAGGGATGGTCGCTAAAGCTGAAGAAATGGGTGCCAAAGCAGGAGCTAAAGCCCCTCCAGAAGAACCTAAATGAGCTGAAATCGAGAACTGCATCCACGCATCCAAAGGGGGGGAGAGACATCGGCCTTCCTCCTGTTGATCCTCTTTATCACAAACAGCAACACCCTCTACCCTGATTCCAATTTAGAGGCATTCACCGCCTCGATGTAAAATCGCTGTTCAACATGACGCATGTCACGGCCTTCTTAGGAAAAAGCCGCCGCTTCCGGAATGAATTTGTTTTCGAAACGGCGCTCAACGCAGACCAGACTCCGGAACTCGACTTTTTTTATTTGGTCGAAACACCTTGGCGCGCCCAACAGCTGGAGGAGCTATACCTGGAACATTTTCCGGCTGTTTTTGAAATACCCATTACAACACTCCCTCAATTTCTACACTTGATCCGACGTGAAAGCGTTAATAATCGCATCATCTCCAGGCCTGAAAAGACTCTACTGATTGAAGAATTACTTGGCTCACCCGAAAGCCCTTTTACCCCAGCAGAAAAAAGCTCTGGGCTGGCTCAGCGACTTTCTACCTTCATTACTGACATCAAAAACCAGACAATCCTCGATGAAAAATTACTGAAACTACATTGGGCCAAAAAAGGGGAACCCCCTCTAGCAACTCAGCTTTCCTGGATATTTACCAAGTATCAGCAGCTCCTGCTCAACTCACAGCTAGAGGACACTGAAGGCCTCCAGGCAAATCTGTACCAAAAACTGATGACTGGGGAAATATTGATCAAAAACATTTTTCCTCGACTAGAACGAATCTACCTAGAAGGGTTCAACAGAATCTCTCCTTTACAGCGAGCTCTTTTGCGTCAAATCCGCGAACAAGTTGGAGAACTGATCATCAGCTGTGACCTAGAACCTGAAAAGAACAGTCAGACTGATAAGGCTTTTAACGAAATGCTGGGATTTCTAGAGAATGTTAATGACTTCAAAAAAACCTCCCGCACCAAGCCCCCTATCAAATCTGCACTGAGACTGCCCAATAGGGACGACGAGGTACGTTGGGTGGCAAGTGAAATCAAGAAAATCACAGATCGTACTGAAGGCTTACAGATTGGGATTACAACCTCTCAACTGGAACGCTATCGTCTGAGGCTGGAGAGTGCTCTGAGGGAATTTGAGGTCGAAGAATGGAGATTCCTAGTAGAGTCATCAACCCCGCAACCAGAAGTCATTCTATTCCTCGATTACTTAAGACTGGTCGAGTCCTCTTTCCCCCGCGAAGAACTCTTCGACTTTCTCCACCATCCTTGGATCCATTGCGGCCTATCACAGGAAAATCTTAAGTTACTCGAACGCTGGGCCGTAATAACCAGAGTAGAAAAGGGTCTTGAGGTCTGGACTAAAGAGTTCCCAGAAAAAGTTCAGCGTTTTGCCAACCAGGTGAAAGACCCCAAGGAGCATCTGTCATCATCCCAGATCGAAAAACTTTTACGGGATTTCAAAAATCTTCTCTTGGAAATGAGTCTTCCCTCTAATAATCAAAGCTGCCACGACTGGCTTAGTACTGCCGCAGCTAGCATGGAGAACTTTTTTTCTCCGGTTCCCGATGAGAATAATCAAATCCCAGCCAATTGGACCAACACTCTACCTAACCTCCTACAAAGTGTCTTCCGCGTAGGCGAATGGAAAGGAAGGGTGATTTCACTCTATGAATTCTCTGGTATTTGTCGACATCATATGCCCACCAGGAAATCAATCGGCCCCGCAAATAAAATCTCAATCGGCAGCCCAGATGATTTGGAGCATTTGTCCCTTGACTATCTTTTTTGGGTAGGGCTAACAGAGGAGGAGTTTCCAATAACCGGAATTCACCCCTCTTTCATCAGAACTCTACCCTATACAGAGAAATCTGGAGAATCGAATAGCACGGTACAGATCTCCACCCGGACTAAGCGATTCCAGTGGATCAGCAGCCAGGCTAGCCAAAAAGTGATCTATACCCTACCGGCATGGGATCGCGGCACCCCTGCACTTGCTAGTTCGCTTCTTGAGAAAATGGAAATCGGCAAAGCCGATCCCCCTAAGATTTCTCCTTTACCGTTGCCCGGGACATTAGACAATATCCGACGCGGTGCGGAAGCACTAAAACAGATGAAGCTCGATGCACTCTCAAAATATGCCGGATTTCTCCATTCTCCCCATTTAATGGAAGAATTCCGGGGAGGCTTCCTGGGGAAAGGTCTTCATCTCTCCCCTACACAACTTGAAAGCTATGCGAACTGCGGATTCCAATTTTTTGGTGCACAGGTTTTAGGAATTGATGGGGAATCTGAAAAAGGGGAGGTTACTCCCCGTGGATTGGGTCGACTCCTTCATCGCACCTTGAGCAGGTTCATGGCAGAAATCGAAATTCCACCTCAAAGAGACAGAAGTCAATGGATACAGACTCAAAAGGGGCGCATGCTGAACATCCTCGAGAAAGAGGTAGCTGCTCTCGTCGTCCAAGAACCCTTCCGTACAGAGTTGGAATGGACAATATGTGAAAACTTTCTTAAACAAGGCCTCCAGCAAAGTTCTGATAACGGGCTCCTTAGCAAGTTCATTAGAGAACAATCCAGCTGGTTGTGTGAACAGCGTGTCATAGACCTGGAAAAACCACTCCGTCCTATGAAAATCGGTATGGTCCATCCTAAAGATGCACCCTCTGAAATTCCATTCTTTCTAAATGGGACTGTTGACAGAGTAGACAGGAATCAGGATGGCCTGATAGTCATTGACTACAAAACCGGGGAAGCCCCCCTGAAAAAGCTATACGACGGGTTAGGGTTTCAACTACCCCTCTATTCCCTCCTGGTAAAGAATCACTACCGTGCAGATGTCAAAGATAGATTCTTTTTGCAGATGTCTCTACCTTCTGACGTATGGAAACGGAATATAAGGGTCGCCGCCGAGAATCTAGACAAGGTTTGGAGTCAACTGATCAACTACTACAGACAACTTAGCCTGGAGGCAGCAGATCATATACTGTCTGGTCACTTTCCCATTACAACCTTACCCCCACGGTTGGCTGGATGCCCTACCTGTAAATTACGAGACATTTGCCGATACACACCAGAGCAAGCTGACCGCTTGAGAGAATCCAATAAAGTGCTGCGGTCTCAAGCACTAATCCGTTTCGGAAATTGGATTGGCCCAGAAGACGAGGATATTAAATGCAGGTGAGCGATCTATCTAAATCCGGGACAATAATGGGCCTGAAAACTCTCAACGCTTCCCAAAAAGCCGCTCTAGATATAAAAACTAACACTGCCTTAACTGCCGCCGCCGGTTCCGGCAAAACGACCGTACTAGTAGGTAGGTTCCTCAAAATCTTGGAACACAATAACTTCCGGCCTGAGGAGATAGTGGCCATTACCTTCACCGATGAAGCTGCACGTCAGATGCGGGAAAAAATCCGTTTAGGCATCATTGAACGGCAGCTAACCACCGTAATGGCTGAAGAAGAAAAAAATGGCTGGGGGAGAGCTCTCTCACATTTACCTTTCTCCGAAATTAATACTATTCATGGGTTCTGCCTTGATCTACTGCGAGAATTTGGTTTCCGTGTCGGACTTAATCCTGACTTTAAAATTTTGGACTCGAGTCCACAGAGAGTTGAACTAGAAAAGTCAATCCACAATATTTTGGCAAAACTTTCCCGATCACACGACCCAGATTTGAAAGTGATCTTGAATTATCTCCCCGTCAGAAGTGTTCCCACACTTTTCAGAGAATTGGCTCACCGCCGAGCCCACCTAAAACTCAATCAACTCATTGACGCAGATTCTTTGAGGCCAATCTTTAGACTTGAGGCCTGTGCCTTTCTCTGTCAACTTCCTGATTGGGAAGAATTACGAGAAATACTACTCTCGATCCCAAAACCTCTCCTAAACGAATCCGGCCCCTTGGGTCAACATTGTCGGCACCAACTACAAATCCTAAAAGAAAAGCCAACCACAGATCCTGACGTATTCATCGAGGCGTTCAGGGATATTCTAAAAGGCTCCACTCCGAAACCAACAAAGGAATGGAAGGATACTCCTTGCTGTACGGATCTTTTTCAAAAATGGAAATTTCTAAAACTACAAATCCAGAAAGAGTTCTCGATCGCTTCATGCTCTGAAGTAGAGACTAATCACTTCACTACTGCTCAGAAGTCGATCCGGAATATCTACACCCAAATCACGCGTCACTTCCAGACATCCAAGAAGGAAAACCAGACCCTCGACTTCGATGATCTTCTCGTCCTGGCCACTAGACTCGGCCGTGATAACTGGGTGGTTGAAAAGGTGTGTGAGCGCTTTCGCTTTTACCTCGTGGATGAATTCCAAGACACCAACTCGCTGCAATGGCAGTTACTAGAACCCTTTGTCCAAAAATCCAACATCCTGGTGGTGGGAGATTCAAAACAGTCTATTTATCGTTTCCGACATGCCGATATTGGAGTTTTCGAGCGAGTTCAAAAGTGGATTGGGGAAAGCGGTCAAGTTTTGGAAATGCCGCAGAATTACCGATCGGCTCCTAGCCTGGTGAATTTTTGCAACTCCGTTTTCCGAAAACTCATGGTTCGACATGTCGCCTATGAATCCAAGCATCAGGAAATGGAACCAGCTCGTGAGACCAGCTCGGTTGGATCGGTAGAATCCTGTTTCTACGAATCAGAGGAAGCCTGGGGTTCTCCCCGAGATCCATCTATAGTCTCGGCAAATATACATCGTATAAAAGCGGAGGGTTTTCAGTTCGGAGATATCGCCATTCTCCTTAGGGCACGCACTCATCTCCAGGCGTATGAAAATTCTTTACGAGCTGGTGGAATTCCATTCCAAACAATTGGAGGAGCTGGTTTTTTAAACCGACAAGAGGTTTTAGATGTCCTCAACCTTTTGCGTTTCTTAGCCGACACGGATAACGACATAGCCCTAATAGGGATTTTGCGAAGCCCCTTTTTCAACTTCTCGGATGAGGACCTCTATCACTTGTCAATCCGACCAGGTGGCCACTGGTGGGATAAACTGAAGACTGCCACCTCTGAAAGTCGATTAAATCATTGGGATTTCGCTCACTCCTGCTTAAAAGACTGGCTAACCAAACCTACGGGGATGCTCACGAGCCGGATTGTGGAGGAAGCACTTATACATAGTGGGTACTTCCTCATCTTAGAATCCTCTAGCCGCACTGTTCAGACTCAGAGAAATCTCCTCAAAATCATCCGAATCATCCAGAAATTTGAAATAGAAACACCCTCAAATATCCGTGTCATCGTTCGTTTTCTCGAAGAGTTAATTAGATCCGATTCCAATGAACCCGAGGAAACCGCATTTAGGCCCGAGGAAGACGCCGTGCGAGTCTATACAATTCATGGAGCCAAGGGGTTACAGTTCCCGGTTGTTATTCTACCCGGACTTGGTAGCCCTCTTAATCTCTCAAGAAATAACAGATTGGTTGTAGAAGATATCGACTGGGGAGGTCAACTCCAATCACAAATTGGCTTCAAGATTTGGAATCCCTCCAAAGGGCATAAAGACTTCCGACATCCGGTTTGCCGAATGCTCCGTAGATTGAATCATTACCGTACAATAGCAGAAGAAAAACGCCTCCTTTACGTTGCTTTAACTCGAGCCGAAGACAGATTAGTACTCGTTGGGAAGAAAACTGACCGCGTCTCATACTATCGGTGGCTGGCTCCGTCAACTACGCCTGAACTGAGTGTGCCAATTACAGATGAAAAAGATCTCGACTGGAAAGGCGCTCCAGAACAATCTTCAACATCCTCCATGACTGTCAAAGAAGTAAAGGAACCCCAAAATGATTCTCCCTCCTCAGGAACTGCTTCTACCACCAATAGATTTCA
>Ga0310344_10000468_pt1 | contig 31838 bp, 20 predicted proteins | sample HC15DNA20200_MG_FD_203801 | JGI IMG/M metagenome (GOLD analysis project Ga0310344, IMG submission 203801) | Marine microbial communities from station ALOHA, North Pacific Subtropical Gyre - HC15-DNA-20-200_MG | ecosystem: Environmental > Aquatic > Marine > Oceanic | place: Pacific Ocean: North...
TTGCAATCAATCTGACGATGCTGGCATTTCATCCAGAGTAGCTTCCAGTCGATTAATAAGGTCTTGGTCGGCAGTCAATTTAAGAGCAGCCTCCAGGTCCTTGCGGGCAGAGGTCTGATCTCCAGAGTCGGCCAAAACTATTGCTCTTCCTACAAAGTTAACCGCATTGTTAGGAGCTAGTTTTATGGCCATATCGAAATCTGAGATGGCAGTAGCAAACTTGGTTTGCATCCCTAAAACATGGCCACGATTCCATAACGCCAATGAGTACTCTGGGGACAACTGGATAGACTTGGATATTTCTGAGACAGCACTGTTCAAATCATTTTGATGGTAGTGAGCGATGCCGAGGTTTAAATAGGCTTCAGAGAAACCGGGATCCTTGTCTATGGCAGATTCAAAATCGCGAAGGGCCTTCTCATAGTTGAACAATTTCAGATGAGTAGTGCCTCGGTTGAAATAATCCCATTTAGTACTCGTGTCTTCGGCGATGAGCTTATCAAAAATGGTTAGTGCCGATTGGTACTCTTTATCCTTAAACATGTTGATAGCATGGGTTACGTTATCACCCGATCCTCGATATGACTTTGGTTGTTCTGGCATAGGATGCGCCAGTGAGCAGAGACAGGTTTCATTAGTGCTTTCATATCCATCGAGATCAACAGCAATAGGTTCGAACGTATTGGTCACCACGTCGACTGGTTGATTCGCCAGTGTTTGATCACTGTTTGTGCTAGCTAATGGGCTGCACGAAATCGTTGAACAAATTATCAGGGTTGCGACAAAAGCCGATCGGAAAGAAGATCGAAAATTGTTGAACATATTTGAAAAACAATAATTCCTTACAAAACAAACGTCGGTTTCTTGAGCTGGCAGAGTCCCATATTCTCCTTTTAGTATTAAGTTTGAATATACCATTAGGCTATAGCTCTGAATATTGCCATTCAGGATCAGCTATCCTTTCCAAGAGTGCGAGCACTGGATCGATTGAATTGTGATAATCGACAAGGGCTTCTCCCATAGCAACTTCATTGGCAGCAGCTGCGATAATGGGGTTGGGTACTCCGACGGAAGATGCTTGAGTGACTCCCAGTTTAAGATCCTTCAATACCAATCCAGCTCTCATTTTGGGAGCTAAACCAGAATGCAAATCTTCAGCATTGGCTATATTATCAAGATAGAGGTTTTTCGCTCCCGTCTTCCGAAAAGCGTCCACCATTGTATGGACTGCTAAACCGGATTTGGCACCAGTAACCAGAGCTTCTATTGTTGCTGCTCGAATCGTAAAATTAAGACTGTTGTTTAGCGCTTTTAGTATTGATGCTTGACCAATCGAACCGACATAATTTACCGATTCTCCAATGGCTTTCTGGATAGGGAGTGCATCTTTAGTATCCATGGGGTTTCCGGCAGACAGTATTGCGAGTGTGCCGCTGGCTGCAGCAGCAGCGTCTTTCAAAACTGGTGAATCTACAGACCGAATTCCTCTATCGGAGAGCGAGTTTGCGAAACGTATCATAGAAGAAGCATCTATAGATGAGGTCTGTATCAAAAGCGTTCCCTTAGCCAATGTTTCTGCAAGTCCGTCTTTTCCGAATACTGCGGCTTCTATATGGCTAGATTCGGGTAGCATGGTGACAGCATAGTTCGCTCCGATTGCTGCCTCTCTAGCGGCGGAAGTTGGTATTGCTCCAATGCGTGACACTTCTGCAAGCGCGGTTGAATTTAAATCGAATGCTTGGACTCGGAACCCGGCTTTGATCAAGTTTTGTACCATGCCGCGCCCCATAGACCCGCAACCGATAAATGCAACTGTGTTATTGGTCATTGGTTACTCCTGTCAGTTTCCCCAATATTGAGGATGAAATATCTGTAGATTGTTTGGCCTGTAGGTAATCTTAATACCGGTCTCGGTCACCATGTATTTGTAAAGCACGAATTCTTCGAAAACCTCATCCCCTTTAGACAAACGCAAACTGAATTCTCGTTCGCCCTTGGCGGAACTTTCTCGGGCAATTGATGTCATAGGATCATGGTATGACGTATTTTCGATTAGGGAACGGTTGTTTACATCGTATTTCAGGCGGATTGTAGTACTTGATGATGGCATAGCTAAACTACTTCTCCAGAATCCACGAGTTAATGATTCGTGATAGGTCAGTCCCATCCCAGCCCCCGCACTATCTGAATTAGAGAGAGTGATAACCGATTCGATAAATTGGTCTTTTAATACGGTTTTCATATGTAGTAATGATGGGCTCGGAGGGAAAGAATCTGATGTTATATTCGAACTATCGGTAGCTGGTAAAGCACGGATGAGTATTGGGTGGATGTTCGAAGCAACATTCAGGGTATTGGAAAGGGTTACAGTCGTTGGCCCTTCGAATTTGTTGGTGGTTATCCAATTAAGTCCAGGTTGCAATGTCACAGCCTGACGCATGTCCCCAGCAGTCACAGTTAATGTGTTTGGATTAGAGCCCATGTTTGCTATTCCTATCAACACACGCATCATACCCGGTGTATCGAAAGTATCGTCGCTATAGACCATTGAAATCCCATTGACTGCGGCTCTGAATTCCAACTGTGCGAGGCTTGTAAAGTTTGAAGTATCTGTAATCCTGGCAACCAAATTATTTGGATTGCTAAACAATCGGACTCGAGGGGATTCGAATAATAGATCCGAAGGCATGAATCCGTATAATCTCGGGTCTTCGTTCTGTCCGATTATTGCAAAGGGATGATCTGCCAAAGCTTCTTTAGATGGTGGGCCATAGGCGTTACCACCGACAGAATGGACGTCTCGGCCTGGCAGTTCGCTTATTAATATGGCGTTGAATCTATTTGACCACCGAGTAACAGCATCGCCCTTGTAGTGAAAAGCCAGTGTGATAGGGAGGAGCCGAGGGTTGGATAGGTCTACCGGGTATCTCATTTTTGGTGATATCGCAACGCTGGAAGCCTTAGGAATGATTTTTGCTAGTGACTGTGCATCGTTTAGGGCGGCATGGGGCATATTCCAATTAAACCCGTTCCAATACCACCTAAAAGATTCAGCTGAGTTGACTGTAAGTACGATTAAAAATGTTGTCATTGCCAGGATCACAACGACTTTCTTTACTGGATTGACAACTTTTGACCATAGATGATGAGGGCGACCTTGAAAGTCCCAAGCCAGACCGATTCCTGCAGCTAATATGGTGGCTGCAAGGAACGAAATATAGGATAAATTCTTAAAGTAACCGTATGGGTACCCAGCTATCTGCCAAACCCAGTAAGTGAATGCTGCTGAACCGAAGATCAATCCCAGAACGGCTAGTCTGTTGGTCCTATGGAAAATGACTGTGCAAATTGCGAACCCTAGAAACAGAAGCCAGGCGATGTTTTGTGCGCCCATAATGAGATCCCAAGTTCGTGATCCCACTCTATCGTTTAAAGAGGATATAGTCTCAATCATGTGGTATGAGTGAAATCCTAATGCGCTAGATAATGGTGGGAATGATGTGTCGCCCCAAGCATTACCGAACCGACCATCCAAATTGCTAACAATTCCGGTTAACTGTGGTACTGCCCATCGACACAACCAAAATATTGCGGGGGCCGAACATAAGATGCCGATTGACACAACTAACGACGTTCTTAAAAACCAATCTCGCAAGCTTTGTAGCCTAAATAGCATCAACACGATTACTGGCACACACATTGCCAAGTAAACTGCAGTAATTGCCCAAAAATAAGAAGCCAATAATACGGCGGACATTAGCCCTGCAAATACTGCGCTAAATCGATTTTTTGTGCGGTAGGTTTGAATGATGGCGGCAAGTGCGATGGGCATAAAAGCGAGGGCAGTCACATGTGGCCCAAAACCCATTCCAGCAAACCAAAAAGGCAATCCGTTTAGTGCGTACAGTGTTGCCGCTAAACAAGAAGTTCTACCGTTGAGTCCAGCTCCTAATCGAGCGAAAATGTATGTACTTACTACGCTAAAGCCAAGCATCGTATGGACTAGCGGCATGTAGGCTAAGAAGGTTGGGGTTCCAGACGCAATGCTTGTGACTGATAAAAGATATGCAAACCCTTGTCCGCGTGATTTGAATGCCACGGATTGGTACTCGGCGTTAAAGGCGCTGATTCCCGATTCTATGAGGGTCGCAGGAAAATGCTTTAGTAGTTCAGCGTACGGAAAATATAGTTCCTCGTCTACGTTAAGTGATAATAAGCCGAGAGAATCTGCGTGCGCGTGAGGAAGAAGAGCCACAATTAGAAGTAATACGGCTAAAATAACAACGAATATTTCCCAGATTGTATGAGACGCCAATCGCACTTTGGTATACCGGTAATAGGTGACGTTAGCTACACCGGCTACAGTGACTAGCGACCAGAAAACTTGGGTCATATTAAACAATGAAAAGTTAAGGTAGTACGCAGCAAATACTAGGGCTGACCATCCAATTATGGGCATCAACAAGTACCGATATGGATGCCAATTGCCACGCAGCAAGAATTGTGCTGGAGTGAAACCGAGCCATAAGCCGATTAATACGGCCATTCCAGAAGTCCAAGCTCCTTGAGCTAATACCTCCACGGAAATCCCGGTCATTTAAAGAGCCTACTTAAATTGTTGCCAATTGATTTCAATTGGGTGATCTAGATGTTACTACTCATCAATCGTTCGGGTTCGCAGGGATTCTGCAACCAGGCCCAGGGCAAATACGGTGATAGACCCAGTAAGCAAAACCGCTGATATCAACAGCCATATGGTATTCCACCAGAGTATTGATGCGACCAATGCGGATATCCCAGAGATGGAGAGTGCTGTTACAGGCAATAGAAATAGCTTTAAAGGGTTATGCCGAACAACGGCTTGCACTAGCACTTGCAGTATACGCAAGGAATCTCTCACGGTTTTGATTTTGGATTTGCCGGACCGCCTGCCATAGCTGATCGGCAGAAAGTATACAGCCAAACCATCACTCATCATTGCTAGTGTCAATCCAGTTGTGAATGAGAACCCGGAACTTAGCATTCGAAAATACTTCAGTACTTGAGCTTTTTTAAATACTCGAAATCCGGAATTGACGTCTGGGACGGGACGACCTACGACAAAGCTAGAGAATATTCGCAGTCCCCATCGCATTGGGGATTTCAACCCCCTCGATTTGAAATATTGGCCTGTTCTTTGTCCGATCACCATGTCGAAATGTGATGCCAACTCCAGTAGTTTAGTGGCTGATTGAATTGGGTAAGTGCCATCAGCATCACATATGAGGATATGTTCATATTTGGCAGCGAGTATCCCTCGTCGTAGAGACAACCCATAACCCATATTTGCTGGCACAGACAACACAGTGGCTCCAGCTCTTTCGGAAACAATGGCAGTATTGTCATCAGACCCATCGTCGACAACTAAGATTTCAAAATCGATCGGCTGTCTCTCTAATGTTTGGATTAGATCTGTGATGACATGGCCTACCGATTGCTGCTCATTGTATGCCGGAATCACGACTGTCAAAGCAGTCAGATTATTCATTTCACTAAGCCCATATTTTAATTGTTGCGTATGAAATACTAGCTTCTTCCGCTAGTTTTGATGTAGTCGATGATAATCTGCTCCATTATGGAATCACCTAATTTAAGCCCAAAACCTTTGGGACATGTACGCCGCCAACCGCCAAATTTGGAATCTATTGAGCAATTTGGTGGTTGGGGCCTGATCATTTTTGCAACGTTAAGTGCATTATTGTGGTCTCTTTTGCGCCCTCTTCTTGACGGCGGCCCCGATGAGTGGAATCACTTCCTGCAAATTGTGTATCCATTATCTCAAAATTGGGAATGGCCCATGTTCAAGGGCTATCCACCGGGTACTTTTGGGGAAAGTGCAGTCCGAGCGCAAGTGGCTTATGAATTGACACCGAACATATCCGCATTAATTCACGCACTTGTTCTTAACCTAGCAGGTCTTCCAGAGATGTTGGAAGCTAATCGGTGGGGGCGAATTGTTAGCGTCTCTTTTTATCCCTTAACGCTCATTGTTTCATGGAAGATTTTCAAACTGGTATTTATTGATGATCCTTTGATCAGGTTGTTAGGTTTAGCAGTCATGGTAACGGTGCCTCAATTTATGCTTGTCCACAGCTATATAACGAATGATTCACCAGCTATTTTTGTCAGCACGCTAGCGATTTATCTGGCTTTGCGTGCTCGGAAGCGTGAGTTCGATATGACAAGTGTTGTGCTATTGAGTACTGCCATTGCATTTGTGATGTTACATAAGTACAACGGTTTTATTGTGGTGCCAGGTGTAGCAGTCTTAGTTGTGTGGGCGGTTTGGCGAGATCCTTACCGCTTGTTAAAAATAGCGACCGTAGGTCTTTTTGTAGTTTTGTTGGTTGCCGGATGGTGGTATCTGAGAGGATTTATAGTATACGGGGACTTCCTTGGTATAGAGACTACTCGTGTTGCAGTAGATGCTTCTGGTCCTGCTCCGATCCCTCCAGCGTCCAGGGGCCTTAATCCAATTCAATTTCTACAAGAGACCAATTGGTTGCCTGAAAATTACGCGACCTTTTGGGCTGGATACGGGCTTCAAAGATTGAAATTGCCGGGTGGAGTGTATATAGCGTTTCTGTTGGTGTTGTTGGCAAGTATTGGAGGCATGCTCTGCAGGGTTTTCTTAGGAAATGCGAAATGGCATTCGTCCCTGGATCGATTTGCTCTGGTCTGGATGGCAGCCATGCTGCTGGGTTTGTTAATTATGAGCTTTTGGAGTAGTTATACGGTTGATGTGGCGCTACATGGGCGGTATCTGTACCCACAATTTGTCTCATTTGTTGCAGTTATGATGGCTGGATTTACTGGGCTGCTAATTCATATGAAACGAAGATTGACTTGTGTTTTGGTAGCTGTTGCAGTGGTAGCAATGCTGTCTGCAAACGTGTCTTACTTGATCCATATTGTTATCCCAGACATGTATAGTCCCGGTATGGCTAGCATATTTCACGCTGCAGTATGAAAACCAGATGGATTACAGGAATAGAACTGCTTGTAATTATTGTTTGCTCTGCGATCCTCGTATGGTTTGCAAGCAGACCTGTCCACTTATTGCGTGTACCGACATCACCGGATATTCGTCCTGCATATGCTCAGTCTTTGACAGGGGTGAAAGGTCAGACTATGTCTGTGCCGAAAGGAGGTCTTTCACGTATAGATCTGGAAGTGCGCCCAGTACTGGTGCGTGGCGAGCGAATCCAGATGATATTTGAAATATTTGATTATCCGAGATCGGATACGTTGATTTCGTCAGGTTCCATTTTCATAAATGATTCAAGTGATAATCTGCCAATCGCTTTGATTTTGGATGATCCTATTTTGCATGAAGGTGATCCAATCTACCTGAGAATGGCGATTGTTACGACCGACCCTGCAGATCGCTTCTACTACAGATACTCACGGACAGACACGTATGCCAAAGGAGAGTTTTTAGATTTAGATGCGATTGAGGTCAAAGGTCAGGATTTGTATTTTCGGCTATATTCCCCTCCCAATAATCCTGCGCCGATAGTTTGGGTGGAGGCTCTACTAGATAAAGTTGTTGCGTATCCGGTGGCGAATCCTATATCGATCAATGAATCATCGGGATTGTTATTGTTGTGCATTGTATCCATAGTGGTGATTGGGGGCGCGACACTAATGACGATTTGTTACCAATATGGCACTGGTCGTCAATCCTGGACAAGCCGCATTGCTGCGTCCTTGGTTTCGGCCACCATGTTCGTTGCGACAATAGCAACGAATGAAATATTTATACCCGGTGTGGCAGTTAATCTGGTTTAGAATTTCGAATGCGTTTGTCAGCCAGTTGCTTTTGCAGTATTGATTTCTTCCAAATGGGTTTTTACCTCATCGGGAACCGGGGCCGCAAATCCCCCTGCCGTATAAAGTTTTACAGGTAGGTCAGCGGTGTTTGAGTCTGGGCCAAAACGATCACTCTTTTCAGATACCTGTTCTTTTCGGAAATCCAACAGGTGGCCTACCAGGTACTTGGATCCTCGTATGAAGTAGTACCGAAAATGGTCGGTGCTTTTAAACGCATTACGTGCCGTTCTAGTGACATATCGAGGTGTAAGAAAGCTTGTGTACAGACTTTGCACAAGTTCCATAATTTTGTCATTTGGTATTGGAGACTTAAGGACCGGCTCTCTCATGTCAAATCTGTGCCAGTGCTCCGGACCGTCGAAACGCAACCAATCATTCTCTCTGGCCTGTGCGTAAAGCTGGGTGCCAGGGTAAGGTATAACTATGGTCCCTTGCAGGGTGTTCACGTAGCCTTTATCGAAGGTTTCTCGCGTGAAATCCACAGTGTTACGAGCTTCCTCGTATGTTTCCCAGGGGTATCCCACCATGCATGTGACGTGTGGTTCTAGACCGGCCTCACTAGCCCATTTCACTGAGTCCCACTGTTGCTGTACGGTAGTACCCTTGTTCAACATGTCTAACGTTCGTTGATTTGATGACTCGATCCCGTAGAGGATAAATCGGAAATTTGAATCTCCTAGCATCTGGTATTCACTTGCGTTCAAGGCGTCAGCACGCATGTTGCAACCCATCATTAATTCTTTGTGTAAGCCACGTTCTTGAAATCCTTTGCAAAAATCGTGCATCCATTTGCCTACAGGGAATGTTCCCGTGTCGTCGAATACTTCTTCGACACCGAGGTCTACCAAGGATTCCAATTCATCCAAATAGTCGTCCACTGGGCGAAGTGAAAATTGTGGCAACATGCTTGTCCAAGAACAAAAGGTGCATCCGCCCCCACCTGACTTAGGGCCACCATCAATCCTTTTTCGCCACCAGCAGTCTGCGCTAGTTGATCCGGTTGCCCAGCCATAGGTTCCTTTTTTTAAGAAATTTCCATTCCTGAAAGCGTATAGTTCCCAATTCACTAATTTGCGATCGATATGAGGTCTAACTTTACCTAGTATTGGTGGCGCGGGGGACACTCCAGAATTAACAATAGCCCCGTCTTCACGCCAGAATAGACCTGGTGCCAAATCCTCACGGTTTTCGAGAAAATTGGCTAGGTTAAGTAGCGAGTAGTCAAATTGGCCGCCTCGCAGAGAGTAATCGACGTCACAATATAGAAAAGGCTCTTCAGGAAAGGCAGTGATATGGTCTCCCACGATCACAATCTTCATGTTAGGGAATCTTGTTTTGAGGTCTTGTATGGCGGCGTACATCGGTAAAGCAGCAGGTGTTTTGGTCTCTATCATCATGAGTTCGGGGCGGTAATGTTCGATTTGTTGGCAATATTCTTCCCAGCCCCAGCCTTCTGCTATGCCGTCCAGCCAAACAACTTCGTGACCGTTTTGGTTCAGTACTGTGGCGGCCAATGCGGGTAGAACCGGAAATATTACAGTCGCATTGTCACCAACAAATTTATTAAGTAGGCTGACGACCCCACCACCCTGGCTAGCTCCGGTGGAAAACACTTGGTATTGACGGTTTTGCGAAAGCAACGGAATTCCATCAGGGCTATCAAACGGAGGAAAACTTATAGCGACTCTCACGGATCGAGTCTCCCTTGAGCAGATTGCATAATCTATGCAACAAATTACGGTCTTAAGACGGGACTCGACAGCTCTTGGAATCTCCAGTCTGCTTGTCGGGTCACAATACTATATAGGGAATGTGGCCTCTTGGACTCAGAATTCCTAATATTTTCTATCATTGTTGCGTCTTTTTAGCCGACTTCATGCTGTAATACTCACTTGTTCACGGGATGGTATGTTTATACGACGGGCATCTAGTTATTGGAAAGGATTGGAATGGGCAATGGATGGGTACGAGTTGTAACCGTATGAGCACGAATAGTTCTTGTGGACGCGTTTCTGTAGTGGTGCCCATATATCTTCAGGAAAAGACTGTGGCTGAAGATTTATGTAGGATCGACAATAGCATGAGTGTCTGGTGCGACAATTACGAAATAATAGCCGTCGTAGATGGACTACTCGACAGATCGGCAGAGTTTGCTCAAAAGTTGAGCCTGGACAACCTTAGGGTTGTAGAAATTGAGAAAAACCAAGGAAAGGGCTTTGCTGTACGTACAGGGCTGAAGCAATGCACAGGTGAGGTGGTGGGATTTATTGACGGTGGAATGGACATATTGCCCGATGCCATTGCAAAAGGTGCTCGAATTGTGAAGGACGGAGCCGACATAGCTATCGGATCGAAGAGACATCCATTGTCAGATGTGAAGTATCCATTAGTCAGAAGAGTATTCAGTCTGGGGTACCAACTTTTGTCAAAGATATTGTTTGATCTGACCGTCCTAGATACGCAAGTTGGTGCTAAATTCATGCGACGTGACGTAATGGAGGCAGTAGTGAACTCTCTCAAGATCCGGGGATTTGCGATGGATGTGGAACTTCTAGCGTTGGCCCGTCGACGAGGATTTGTAAAATTTGAAGAGTTTCCGGTGAAGATCGACTTGGTGTTTACGTCTAGCGTGAGTTGGGTTTCAGTGCTGCACATGCTTGGTGACACGATACAAATATTTTGGGAGATGCGTGTTAGAAAGAATTATGACTAGGAGTAAAAATGGCTGCATGTCATAAAGCTGATGTCATATTTTCTGTGATCATTCCTTGTAAAGCAGGGTCCGGCAATTTAATGGAGTGTATTGAGGCAATCTCGGACCAGAGCTTTAGTCGGTATGAAATCATTGTGCTACCAGATGAGTGGATCGCAGATTTACCCTGTACCATTCGCCAGATACCCACAGGGGCTATTGGTCCGGGGGAAAAGCGTGATCTAGGAGTTCAGCATTCCGCAGGATCTATATTGGCTTTTATAGATGATGATGCCTACCCTCATCAAGACTGGCTGGCCTGTGCAGACAATGTGTTTACGGATGCTGGAATTGTTGCAGTTGGGGGGCCAGGTGTTACCCCAGTTGATGACCCGATGTTAGCGAGAGCGTCTGGATTAGTGTATGAGTCCCTTCTAGGTGGTAGCACCTATCGATATAGAGTGCTGGCGATGAAAGCCAGGTGGGTGGATGACTATCCATCCATGAATTTGCTTGTGCGGAAGTCGGACTTTGTGAAAGTAGGTGGCTTCGACACCAATTTTTATCCCGGAGAGGACACTAAGTTATGTTCAGACTTAAGTGATAATGGTGGGCTGCTACGTTATGACCCAGATGTGATGGTTTATCACCATAGAAGGCCCCTGTTTGTGCCTCACCTAAAACAGATATTAAATTATGGAATCCATCGTGGTCACTTTGCCAGGGTTTATCCAGGAACCTCGCTTCGTATCGGGTACCTATTGCCTAGTTTTTGGGTATTAGGTTTGTTGCTGGGCCCTATTCTGGCAGCCTATTGGCAATCGATATTCGGTGTCTGGATTGGTGTTATCACTATTTATGGGATTCTTCTTCTAATATCGTGGCTAGAGATGCTGGTGCGTTCGCGAGATGTAATTTGTTCAAGCTTTGCAGTGATCGGAATTGCAGCTACCCATATTGTGTATGGGATTGGGTTTCTCGGAGGGTTCGTCACGCGTACTCTTAGCCGTTAGAGGTGGCTTACCGATTGGCGATTATCTAACCATTCATCCTTCCATAATTGAAACATTAGTAAGGTCCACAATAGTTTGTGGTGGTTGCGCCGTCGCTTTGTGTGATCATCTAGTAAAGCGGTTACGTAGTTTGGGTTGAACAAACCGTCTTTCCCTATCCGTTCTGGTGACAAATAGGCCCTTGCTAAGTCATGAAGGTCTTCTGCCAACCATTTGGCTACAGGCATGCTGAACCCTTTCTTTTTGCGATCGAGAATGTTTTTGGGCAAAAGGTCTTTCATTGCTTGCCTAAGTAACCATTTGCGTTTGAATCCACGAAGTTTTAATGACACCGGGGTACTTTCGAGGTAGTCGAGAACAATTTTGTTGAGGAATGGCACTCTGGTTTCTAGAGAAACAGACATGCTGGCCCTATCTACTTTTGTAAGAATGCCTCCTTCCATATAGAACCGCATATCCTGCCTTAGCAGTCGATTCATCTGATCATCCGCCTGACAATTGTCCAGTTCTTGGCCTATCAGTAATTCCACGTCCGCTGCGAGCATTTGCTCCTTGACATCGTCGTTCAATAAGTCGTCGAGTTGTTTCCCATAGAACGATCCGAGCCACATTTGATGTTGGAGGGACCTGCTAACTGAAGCGCCCCGGATAAACCGCGAAACTTTAAAGTCGAAAGAGAAATCGTTGTGACCTACCGGTATGAGTTGTGCGATTTTCGGAATTAGATAGTCTCTTATCGGTGATGGAAGCATTCGATATGCCGTTGCAACTTTGTGGGCCTGCATAGTTGAGTATCCAGCCAACATCTCATCTCCACCGTCTCCTCCTAAGACTACTTTGACGTGTTCTCTAGCAAACTTTGAGACGAGGAAAGTAGGGATTATAGATGCATCTGCTAGGGGTTCATCGAGGAACACATTTATTTTCGGTAGGGCTTGCTGTAAATCGGAAGCAGTCAATTGTTTTTCATAGTGGTCGGTTCCTATGTGAGACGATGCCTCACGGGCAAACTTTGATTCATCGAAACTTGGCTCATCGAAACCAATTGAAAAAGTTTGCAAGCGATGAGTAGTTTCTCTGGCCGCCAGCGCTGCAATAGCGCTGGAGTCCAATCCACCACTAAGTAAAACCCCAACAGGGACATCACTAGCCATCTCAGACTGCACAGCATTCTGAAGGATTCCGCGGAACTCGTGTGGCCTCGATAATGGTGATTGGTCTGTAGTGTTTTCGCTGCGATTTAATTGGAAGTCCCAATATTGAATCTCAGTAACTTCGCCACCAGTGACTCTCAGATAGTGTCCTGAACGTAATTTGTGAATGTCTTTGAATATTGATTTGGGTGAAGGGACATTCTCCATGGATAAGTAGAATCCGAGTGATTTGAGGTCCAATTCAGCATTAACGTAGTTGCAAGACAATATAGCTTTTAATTCTGATCCGAAAATCAAAAGACCGTTGCTAACTGTATAGTAAAGCGGTTTGATTCCTGTTCTGTCTCTTGCTAACAGCAACGTGTCTTGATTTGGATCCCATATCGCGGTTGCAAACATACCATTAATTCGGCTAAACAAGTTCTCTCCCCACTCTTCGTATCCGTGAACCAGGCACTCTGTGTCGGAGCTACTTGCAAATGAATGGCCTAATTTAGTTAGTTGAGCTCGTAGTTCAGGAAAGTTATAGATTTCACCATTTGAAACAAGATGAATTGATTGGGCCTCGTTTGTCATAGGCTGATCACCAGTTGCCAAATCTATGATGCTCAGACGCCTCATCCCAAGTGCCATCCGATGATCGATATAGTGTCCGCTGGTGTCGGGGCCGCGATGAATTAAGGAGTTGGTCATGTGTTCGATAACGTTGGAATGCAAAGTGGGTGCGTTGTCAGAGGTCCGCAATATTCCGGCTATACCACACATGTTTTACTATAGTCCCTGGTGCTGGTCGGCCACACTTACTTCCATACGGCGATTATATTTAGTGTTTACACTTTACAGTGGATAATAACCATGTTTGTAGTGATAACAACGGAGTGAACTCTATCAAGAAGCCGTACGTATCAATATTGATAGTTAGCTTTAACACTTGCGATTTGCTTAAAGATTGTCTCTCGTCAGTCCTGGCTATTTCATACGATCCGTTTGAGGTGATTGTTGTGGATAATGGATCAACAGACGGGTCTGTGGAAATGGTAACCGAACAATTCCCACAGGTGCGACTTATGGCTTTAACAGAAAACACTGGATTCGTTGGAGGGAACATGCTCGCGTATGGAGAATCGCGAGGTAAATACGTATGTTTTCTAAATTCGGATACGACGGTAAGTAAAAACTTTCTTGACGAACTAGTTGGTTTTTTGGAAGCAAATACCGGAGTGGCCTGTGCTGAACCTAAAATCCTGTGGATGCGTGACACCTCCCGTATAGACTCTATAGGGGACTATCTGACTTGGACGGGGATGCTTTACCATCGTGGTTACCTGGCGTTAGACGAAGGCTGGGAAACCCCATTCCCGATTTTTTCCGCCAAGGGCGCTTGCATGTTGTTTCGCAGGTCGGTATTGGACAAAATTGGTGTTTTTGATGAGAACTATTTTGCGTATTTTGAAGAGACCGATTTGTGTTGGAGAGCATGGCTGGCTGGTTACGCTGTGTATTTCGTGCCTAGTGCCACTGTTACCCATTTACTTGCTGGGTCTAGTCGAGGAGCTGACTCCTATTTAGTGAATTACCATTCGTTTAAAAACAGGATCAATTCTATGATAAAGAATTATGGGTTGTTCGAGCTGATTAAGGTTATGCCAGTTCATGTGACAATCTGTGTATTGCTAGCAGTGATCTATGCAATTCGAGGGCAGAGGGCAAAAGCCAAAGCTATTATTCATTCACTGGCTTGGAACGTTGTCGGTTTACGTGATACTTTGCGCAAACGGGCATATGTACAAAACACAATTAGGCAAATTTCCGATCGAGATTTAATGAAAATTGCTCGAAAAAAGGTTTCTGCAACCTATTTCCTTGGGATGTATCGTGATTATGAAGATGTCTGACTCGTGTGGGCAAACAATATTGTGATAAATCGTCTGCGTGGCACGGTTCTGTTTGACAATATAGCCCTGCTGTCATTGTCACTCGTTGTTAACGTGCTGGGGTTCGGTTTTCAGTTCATCATGGCCCGACTGCTACTTCCTCCGGCTTATGCTGAGATGTTTGCGGTCTTATCTCTTTTGGCAATTATTACGGTGCCTGGTCTGGCGTTAAATACTTTGACCATAAAGATGACTGGCGAGTATTGGGTTCATGGTCGAGGGGAAGAGCTATGGGAATGGATTGTTCGGGCAGCCCTAACAGTGTCCCTTATTGGGTTGTTTTTGGCTTTGGTGCTAAGTCTCTTTAGTAGGTGGTTCGCCGATCTATTACATCTTGATACTGTAGATAGCATTCTTGTGGCCGGAGTCGCTATTGTAGTTACGTTTGTGGTGATAGTTGTAAAGGGTTCGCTGGCTGGTATCCATTCATTTGTTTATCTTGGTCTGGTTAATGTAATTGAGACGGCTGGGCGATTGGTGTCGGGGGTGGTTTTTGTTATGTTGGGATTTGCTGCAGCGGGAGCTGTGTCAGCGACTGTAGTGTCTGCGGTTGCAGCGATTTTAATTGGTGGCTTGATTGCCAAGCGAAGCGTTAAGCAGGCTCCGGCTTTTGAAAATATGGTCATTAAGCCATTGCCTAATCTCTCTGCCCAATTGCAAATATTGATCATAGCTTTTGCTCTCGCGACAATGTTCAACATCGATATTTTGTTTGTCAAACAGCGCTTTTCCGAATTTGAAGCAGCGGAATATGCTGCGATCGCACTACTTGGACGCACCTTGTTTTTTGCTGCTTCCCCAGTATCTGTGGTGATGTTGCCTCATTGTATATCGGCGTTTCGAGATGGTCGTTCTTTGATTCCGGTATTGACGATAAGCCTCTTGGTTATTGGGCTCATTCTTGCTCTCATAATTCTGATTCTGGTGCTTTTCCCAAACCAAATCTTTGACATAGTATTCGGTGGAAGATACACAGTGGATTATGTAATGTTACTTACGTACGCGATAGCAGGTTCCATGCTCGCTTTGTTTTCGGCGCTATCCCAACTTCATGTAGGTATCAACAATTTATCTATTTGGAGAATTGTTACTGTCCTGACAATCTCAATGATTTGCTCCATGGTGTTTTTCGGTTCTAACAGACAAGATATTGCTACGTCAGTCGCAGTTGCCTCGAGCTTAGTTGTTACTTATCTGACTTGGGAAACGGTGAGGGTATTACGCTCTAGCAAAAGATAATTACGGAAATGGTCCGACTATAAAATATGTCCCTGTCAGGAAAACTGTTGTATTTATAGCCCAAATCCAGGAAATTGCAGAATTTAATCCGAGCTTTCTTATCCAAGGCTGAATCGTGCAGATAAGCATAGTTGTAATACAAACAAATGCCAGTAACAATAAAGTGTTAGCTTCGTTCAATTCCCGCATGAGTGAAATAAGTCTAATTTGCCGCGACATTGTCAATCGGGCATTCCATTCTGTATATTTCTTGCCGTCAGCAGTTGTCAGTGTGGTGGCTTGGTTGCCATTGTTGGACTCAATAGGAATGAACAGGCGCCCTACTGCGTTCTCAGTTGGTTGAACTTCCAGGCTGTACTGGCTTCGTTCAGTATAAGTAATCGGAGGGAAATACAACGTGATTTCGTGATGTCCATTGCCAAATATTTCGGCTCTGGACTCGGCAATGACCGTTCCCAATTCGTCTCGCATCCGCATGTTGATTATGTAAGCATCTCGATTTGCATTACGGAGCTCCACGGCGTAAGTAATGGAGGTTGTGAATTTGGATAGAGTGGGGAGAGTTTGTGTAAGCGATCCAACTAAAGGTCCGAGGTCAAATGTTTTTACTTCCCCCTGTCTGTGATAGTCGTGTGATCTCGTTTGTTGCAAGGACGCACCTGTGATACACAGAAAGGCTAATAATGCCAAGATGGTATGAGTGTGAATTATTGATTTAATTGCGGTACTATTCATCGTTGCTCCGCTAACATTTATGGGATTTCGTTTACAGATTCTCTTATCTGCTAGCAATTACCATTTGCTGGTTATGCCTTCTATAAGAAATGAGGCTACGTGAGCCCTATCTATTTAGCAGCAATTCCCCTAGCTTTTATTTCTGCGTTCATTCAAGCATGGCCTCGTCTCAAGAATCGGTATTTTGGCATTGATACTTGGCGCCATTTGACAGTTGCCGAATTCTATAGAACTAGGCGACATAACCCGAGTTTAGTTTTTGACCGATATCTTATTCAAAACACTTCTGATTATCCTCCATTACTAAGGTTTTTGCTCTCATTATTCCCAGATAAGGTCTTGTTGAAATGGCAGTGGTTGGTGAGCCCGATAATTGATGCTGTCCATAATGTGATTGTCTATGCCACCGTATATACAATGACTGAAAATTTGATTGCTGCAGTAGTAGCCCAAATTGCATATATGTTGGCCCCTATCATAATTATGCAAAATTCAAGTTTGACTACTCGGCCTCTGGCTTCTCTTCTTTTTTCAGTCCTTCTACTGGCGGAACTTCAATTTGCTGTTCACTCGGATTGGATCTGGTTGTTTCCATGTCTTGGCATTGCAACTGTTCTTTTCTTAACCCATCGCATGGCGTTACAGGCCTTACTAGTTTTATCGATAGCGTTCTCAATCTTTTATGGTGCGGTATTTTATGTTTGTGTGTTTGTGGGTGGGTGGGTGATGGCGGTGATTGTGACCAAAGGATTTTACTGGAGGGTGTTCACTGGCCATATGGCAATGCTTCGGTGGTGGAGTCGCAACATTCATAATCGTTATGCTCATCAAATAAGGGGATTGCCGGAGAAGCGAGAAAGCAATGGCGATGCGGTATTCCGGATTTATCAATATGTTCGGAAGGCTCCATTTATTGCGGTATTGATGGCCAACCCATTTGTTATCTTTGCTATCGTATTTGTACTGGACAGATTGTTGGGGATGAGATTGTTTGAGGCTTTGGCTTGGGAGAAAGAAATCGAATTCTTTTCAGTTTGGGTAGTAACTCTTGTAATTGTTGGGATAGCTATCAGGCAGATAAAGCAGATAGAGTGGGCGGGTGAAGGTGAGAGATACGGTGAATATGGTGCCTTGCCTGCAGCAGTAATGGCGGCTGTGGTGCTTCTAGCCTCGGGAAATGAGATGTGGTTTTGGGTAGTGTTATTGGGCATAGCCGTTTTTGGAGGTTTACTGCCGGCTCTGTACGTTCAATGGAATGTAGTTGCTGGTGATACGGATCGATCTTTGACAGATGATTTGAAAGGAGCCCTAGCTTGGATAGATCAACGAGGGGAGGGTAAGAGGCTGATGACATTTCCTCTCTCCCTAGCTGATTTCGCTTTGTATTTTTCAACAGCCAAAGTGTTGAGTACAGATAGTTCATTTGGCCACTTGAATCACTACGATGATTTTTTCCCAGTGCTACAGTTGCCTATGAGAGATATCTGTCGCAAATGGGATTTAGACTTCATACTTGTCAATAGTAATTATGTGGGATACGACGAATTAGGCTTCAGTGATAAGGCTGTTGCTTATCAGAACGAACGTTTTGTGATTTTAAAAGCCGCTGAAGGATCGAGCTGAAATTGAAAATACTAGTTACGGGTGGTGCTGGCTTCGTGGGATCCTATGTATGCGAAGAGCATATTCGTAGAGGTCATGAAGTCGTATCGTTAGATTTGTCTGATGGAGCGAAGGTCGAGCATTTGATGAGTAATGCTAGGTTTCGTCATATTCAGGGGTCTGTTACTGAAGAGCTGCTGATAGATCGGGAAATTCGCAGTGCGGATTTGATTTACCATTTGGCCGCCATCGCAGATCCGCGTGTGTACGTAGAAGATCCGCTTAGGACAATCGAGATGGACCTTCTGGCCGGGCTCCGGGTGGTTGACTTGGCCTCTCGTTATGAAAAGAAGCTGATTTTCACTTCAACTTCTGAGGTGTATGGTCGCAATCCAGATTTACCCTGGACGGAAGAGTCAGACAGAGTGTTAGGGTCAACTTCTATTAATCGCTGGTGCTACGCAACATCTAAGGCTGCTGTGGAACACTACATATTTGCCCAACACCAAAGGAATGGTCTCGAATTTGTAGTGTATAGACTATTCAATATTTATGGCCCTCGTTTGGATTCTTTGGGGGCTGGCAGGGTAATTGCGGTATTTCTAGATAGGTTTCTTTCAGGCAAGCCTGTTCAAGTGCATGGGGATGGTAGCCAGACGCGGACCTTTTGTTATGTCGAAGATGCAGCGGTAGGGATTGTCCAAGGTTCTCTGTCTCCCGCATCTGCGAATACAGTCATGAATATTGGCACAGACACTGAGACTTCGGTTTTAGAATTAGCTGAAACCATGAAGAATGTAGGTGGCTTCTCCTCTGCTATTGAAACGATTCCGCACGTCGAAGTGTTTGGAGATAGCTATGAGGATATTCCTAGAAGAGTACCTGATGTGACTCGCATACAAGAACTTGTGGGGTGGGAATCGAAAACATCTCTGGAAGATGGCCTAAGAGAGACGATAAAGTACTTCTCGAGTGCTCCTCAAAAATCCTGACTTCTGGTCACATTTGTTCAGGGAATATGTTTTCATTAAGAGGCCGTGGTTGGGTGGCCATGTATGCGAGGCTTCGGTTGATTTAAATGAGTTATTATGACGTCTTTGCAGTTTAGGTTCTGGCAGATAGGGGACGACAAAATTATTGCTCCCTGGTTGGAACAGATGGGGTGGATGGGGCCCGATCGTTACGCTGCTAAATTTAATGATGTCGGATTGCAAGACGAATCAATTATTATCGCGGAGGTTGATGGTGTACCTGTGGGTCACAGTATGGTTGCTTTGCGGACCGTCCATCACGGCGAATCGCTCCTGCGAATAGCAAATATCGGACAAGTTATTGTTCATTCGGACAATAGGATGAGTGGTGTTGGGTCGGCCTTGATCGATCGGTCTATAAAATTTTCCGGGCGACTCGATACATCTTTGATTTGGCTGGTTGCACATAAGGAGGCAGGTCCGGCATTTGGCATGTATGAGAGACGTGGGTTTAGGGCTTTGGAACGACGATTATCAGCGACCGTCGATGTTGGCTCGTTGCCGATCGATCAAGACCTCCAGGTGAGTCCAGTCGATAATGGTAATGTTTGTGAGATAGCCCGGTTAAGGAAACGATTTTCGATGAAGGTGGCGGGTGTGCCGACGGAGCATTATGACGTGTCAGATCAGGGCAGTTGGGTGTGCGTCCGTAGGCGGGCAAGGATTGTGGCGGCTGCGTTTGTTGGAAGTATTCACGGGGTCCCCACTATTAAAAAATTGCTCTTTGATGAGTCTGAGTATCCAGGTCCTGTAATTGGTGCGATTCTACGAGGGCTTGATTCTGAAGCTAATGAAGTACGGGTGCATGGAAATCCTGCATCTCCTTTAGTGGTAAACGCTCCAGGATTTTCTTGGCAGGTTGTGCCGGGTGAGCATATGTGCCACCTTGTTTCGTTTAGAGCGATGTTGGAGCAACTTAAGACATGTTTAAAGGAGAGAGCTATAGAGCTTCGACTTAAGTCGAGTAGGCTTGCCCTACAAGTAGAAAACGAAGTTATTGGTATACAACTTGCGGACAACATCATAACTCTTTCCGATCCACTACCGGGGGATTTGCGAATTGAATTTAAGAATGGAATATTTCCAGGCCTTTTGTTGGGCGTCAAAGATTGGGAAGAGGAATTAAGTGGTGGATCTTTGGAGTTTTATGGTGGCGACATGTTGATGGAGGACGCATGCAACTGGTTATTCCAATTTCAGCACATGGATGCAACTCAGATTTCCGGGTGGTGATTATTGCAGAGGCCTACGTGCAAACAACACGATACAATCTCCTTGCCCGACAGCATCTATAAGTTTGTCCACAAAAACCACGATTATCCTACCTACCGAACTGTCTCCATAAGCAATAGAGCTCGACAGCGTTCCTGTTGAGGCGTTGTGCACGGTTGCCATGTCAAATCCTGTTGATATAGCGGCCAATTTCAGTGATTCCTTATTAAAATGGGTTAAATGAACTGGCACATCCCAGCCCGACCAGCGTTCTCCAAGCAGTTTGGCAATAGTGCTTTTGGAGTTTGGAACTTGCACAACTAGCCAGCCACCTGGCCGCAGGAGATTGTGGGCCTTGTTTAGTGTGGAAATAGGATCTCGTACGTGTTCCAAAACACTCCATATTCGAACTACGTCAAAAGACTTTGACTCAAAACGATCGTCTGTTAGTTCTCCGTGGACCACTTGGATACCTAGTCCTTTTGCATTTTCGACTGCCACACTAGAAGTTTCTAATCCAATAGCGTCCCATCCAACTTCACTAGCTTCTAGAATAAAGGTGCCGTCACCACACCCTACATCCAGCATACGGGAGCCTTCTAACGAGTCTGGCGGCCATCCGAATCGGTTCTTTCCAAATGTGGCTATTGCCTGATCTAAGATGCTCATGTCTCGCGGTCGGGTTCCCCAGTAGAACGCTACGCAACATCTTCTTGTATATCTGCGTAAACGATCTAACCACCCTGCTTGTCGAACCCCTCCTTGCGTTGCCTCTTTGGTAGAGTAATACTCTCCCGAGTCATAATATTTTGACAAATCGGCGTCTGACGGGTTGGGGTAGGTGTTCATTGACTGACAGGAAATGCATTTAAACAATGCAAATGGGGAACCTTTCTTGTACGGTGAAGTTGGTCGCATTCCTGTATCGATACATTCTGGGTTTCCACAGACTACGCACGGAGTTGGTTCCGAATTCATCATCCATTCATTCCATTTGTCGCTCAATAGTTGATCACTACCGTAGAATACCGTGTTGAGCATCCGAGATGCGGGATTCTTTTCAGCAATGCTTGTTCATCGGATGAAATACATCCAAGCCTAGGAGTTTGCCAGAGTGTCAGTTGGATTTAGTCGGTTAGTACGGCGAGTAGCCACTAGCTGGGACTTTCTAATTACCATATTGCTGGGAATGCTACCCATTCAATGGGCTGATATTGGAAAGATTGCTAAATCCGAGGATTTCATTCTGCCTATGGATTGGAATCAATGGTTGGATTTGTTCAGTACCTGGAGTTACAGGTCGAATTTCGGTGTTGCTCCTGACGACCGGTTACCGGCAGTCTTTTTCTTCTTCTGGCCAGCGTTGTTTCGCACCATAGGGTTTTCCGTGGAAACAGCCCAGAGATTACAGTTTGTTACCTGGTACATGTTGGCTGGGCTAGGGATGTACTTCCTGATGACCCAAATTACCGGTAAGAAGTTGGCTCGCGCTGCTGCTGTTTTTGTCTACATGCTCAATTTTTATCAGGAACCCATGTGGCAAGGTGTCAACATAGCCAATCTGAGTTCATATGCAGCGTTGCCTGTATTGGTCGGAATCACGTTTTGGAGTTTTAAAACGAGACGTCCTATTCGTGGAGCCCTTGCTTTTGGGGCAACCTCTATTATCGCATCAGGATTGGGCGTCAATCCCCCGATGCTTTTGACATCTTTGATTCCTGTGCCGTTGGCGATAGTTGGGTACGTCATGTTGTCCGCAAGGCAAAAAGACTGGGCGGGTTGCCGGATAGCTTTGATGTTTTCTTGTGCTGCACTTGCTTTTACAGCCTTGGTTAATGCGTATTGGTGGTTTCCACAAGCGGTTGCATTGGTCGGCCCAGGCGCTCAACACGTTTTTGTTATGGCGGGTACCCAGGAACATTCTTTTAATCATCTTAAATCCTTATCCAAAGCAACAACGCCGGTACATGTGATGGGGATGCAAGGAGCGTGGGTGTGGTACGAAGGATGGAAAGGGGTGCCTTACGTTCCTTACGCCCCTGAGATTTTGAGTGTTCCTTTAAAGATGGTGGCAGCATTGATCCCTTTTATCCTTGGATTAATTGCTGTATCGGGAACAAAACGAGCGGTCCTCCTTTACTTCGGCTCACTGGTCCTTTTAGGGATGTTTATAAGCTCTGGTTTAAATGGGCCCGGGGGACCTGTTTTTAGATGGCTTTGGGATAATGTGCCTGCTTTTTGGGTCATACGTAGCCCTTGGTACAAAGCTACAGGCATCATGTTGTTGGGGTTGGCACCATTAGTTGGATTTGGGTTAGTCGCAGTTTCATCCCAGGTTAATTCGATGCTGCGCAAGACTTTTGGTGAGTATTCTATTCTTCCTAAATTCGGCAGAGGTTGCGCCGTTATAGTTATTGGGATGATGTACGCATACGTGCAGTTGCCTATAGCGTATGGTGAGTTCTTTGTGATCCGTCCTTCATCTTCACCTTTGCCCAGCCAGCAAGTAGTACTTCCTAGTTATCTGACGACAGCGTTGGATTGGATAAAGCAGCAAGATGCTCCACGAATATTGACTCTTCCTCCGGCTCGAAGAATGACTACTGATTGGGGATTTACCAGCTATTCTCCGGCAGTTTCTGAATTTACTGATATACCATTCGTAAATTTGCTAGAGCCGAGCCAAGCTTCTGTAGCTAATTATGCTGCCTTGCTGGGGAGTTATGGCGGTAGTGGGCTAACCGTTTTGCAGCAGTCCGGCATTTCATTGGTGATGCAGCAAAATGATGTAAACAGGCGGTATTTCAATGTCAGTAAGGACCGCCCCACTGACCCCGGTCCGCTACTTTTGGCTTCAGGTCTTGAGCAATACCCTTCCATAGGACCGATTGATTTTTATGGGGTGCCCAGTCCCAGACCGTTAGTGTGGGGGACAAAATCGGTGATAGTAGCTAATACAGGGCTAGCAGGGCTGGCTCCTACTAGCGAGTTTGCTAGCTTGACTGATGGGGCAGTAGTTCTTGCCCCACGCAATGATGTGTCGGCCGTACAACATTTAATTAAGCACGAAGATGATGCGCTATCTGTAGTTCAAGTGAATCCAACAGATGAGCTATACCTCAATACGATAGCAGCGACAGACGCTGTGATTTTAGAACGCAATTCTAATGCTTTAGTTTTGAGGCTGGGTGGTCCCGGTGAGTATGAAATATGGCAAAAAACGGTCCCGTTAGATCTTTCTTTGTTGACCCCTGAAGAGAGACTTTATTATGCGTTTAACAATACGATCGATCCTGATGTGGGATGGGCAAATGTTACTGTCGATGGAACCCCGGTGGTGCAACCTACCTTGTACGACATAGCTACAGCAAACACGTGGGCAAAAGTTGCTGAGTTTGAAACCTTGAATGCCGAGGTGACGCTTGGATTACCTGATCCAACACTTGTTACACGTGACGTCACCTTAGTGGTAGTTCCCAGAGACTTGAGACGCACATCATCCACGTTGGGGGCTAATGTAACTGAAGGAGCTTCTTGGTTATCATTCAGCGATTACTCAGGATCTGACGTTTACGATGCTGACGTAGAATTGCCTGTTGAGTTGCATCATGGATGGATGGCGGCAGATTCTAATTCAATGACTGATATTCGCAGAGTCACAACTGCTCAAAAACAGTTGAGACATCTCTACGTGGATAATCCTACCGATGAAATTATGAAAGTTGCGGTTGGGATGAGTGTTAGATCGGTATCTGGGACTAGGCAATTATGGGTGAGGACCGAGGATGAAGTCGTTGGTATATATGGGATTCCTGAGGGGCGTTTTAGAGACATATTGATGCCTGGTGTCGTGTTAAACCCTGGCCGAAATTACTTGTTGCTGTATTCCCCCAATCCTGAAACTGAGATCTCGCCTGGTGTGTACGCGTCTTTAGAGTTCCAGCTACCGTTTCGCGCTGGTTTTTTGAGAAGGACTCGAAACTTCGCTACGTCAGTTCCAGGCAGGTACCAGGTAATTTTAGTGCCTGATGTGCGAATCCCTTCGGGAGGTCTTCCTCCTGCCAATGTAGTGATTAACGGTGTGGATATAACAGATACCATAGAGAGAACCGGGCGAGCTAATTTATTTAGTGCTACCGTTCATCTATCCGAAGGTGATCACTTAGTTGAAATCATCCAGCCTCATGGGTCCCGCATTCCTGTTCTATTGGGAGGGCCGGTCCTTAATCCGAACGCCGCCAGTGCAAACCTTGCTATCGATTTTGAAAGGATATCCAACACACATATACGGGCTACAGCAGATAGCAAAGATCCATATGTGCTCATATTTAACGAATTGTTCGATCCTAGATGGGAAGCAAGGGTTAATGGGGCGCCTGTAAGCCAGCATTTTGAGGTGAGTGGGTTTGCTAATGGATTTCTTATTGAAGATTTCGCCGAAGGTGTACATGAGATCGAATTGACTTTTAATCATCAAAAACTGGCTGATATTTCACTACTGGCATCTGTTCTAGCTTGGTTGGCCATGGTAGGGGCTTCTTTGTATTTTGCACTGCCTCGGAAAGTCCGGGGTGATGCACTGTGAAAATTAGGTTAGGGGTGGAAATTATTGTTCTTATGCTGCTGTCGGCAGCAGTGGCAATTTCGGCGCTTTTGGTGGAGCGAGAGTTGCGTCTTTGGCCTATTGGTTCCGTCCAACAGATTTACAGAATGCCTCCTACCGCTAGTATTTCGCAGGTGGCGAAAATACCATTTGGAGTTATTACAGGTGTTGAATATTACGTTTTGGGTCTCCAAGTGGCGAAAGACCCGGTGATATTCAACTTGAGAATTCGTGATGATGATCCCAAGCGGACGATACTTTATGAACAGAAAGTTCCGTTTATAGATGAGTGCGGTCCGCCTTTGGGCGGCCATCACTTGTTTTCTCCTCAGCTAATTGCGCCCGTTGATGTTGGGCAAGACAACACGATAATCTTTGAGGTTGAATCGGATGCCCGCAGTGGTGGTCCAGCAATTATGTTAGGCACGCACCGTAAGGATATGCCTTCTGGTGGAGCCATGATCAATGGTTCAGTAACAGATCCTGAAGTGCGGTTAAGCGTATCCCCTACTGTCAAAACCCGATTGAAAGATCTAGTCACTGCTTTGCTTGAGGAAAAGTTTAGGGTTTCGGCAAGCTACGGTATGGCCCTTCTAGCAATGTCGGCAGCTGTCGCATTTATGGTTGCAAAATACAAGACAATTGCTGTGTTAAGTGCCTTTCCTCTAGCTGCTGCGGCCATGCTTTTATCAACATTGGTGTTTGAACCAGTATTCAACCGGCATTATATGACTGAAATAAATGATGCTTTCTGGGGTGGAAGTATAGGAATGCTGATTTTGTTGGGGTTACCTGTAATGGTTATAACCTATGGCGTTAATTGGATTAGAGCTTCTGAAACTACAGTAGATATAGTATGGCGTGGTGTGTGCATAGTAGCTGGTGTACTACTGGGGATAGTTGTTGCACTGTTATTGATGCATTTGGATAGGACCGCCAATTTTGTGGCTGCCATGCTAGAAATATTAATCTCGTTGGCCTTGGTTGGCAGAGTGGCTTCTTATGTAATTAGGGCTCAACGGTCCGACAGTATTAGGTAGTCGTAAGTTTTGGTAGTACGTACAACCCGCGAGTTTTTTGCCAGTAAATATCTACCATTTGTAATAGTTTTCATGCTGGGCTGCATTCCTGCTTTCTGGGCATCGTGGGATACGACATTCATTTCAGAAGATATGGCATTGCCTCGTACGCCTGAGCAATTTTCAAATGTGTTTCATTCTTGGAATCCGATTCTTAATGCTGGGACACCTTACAATGTGGTTCATGCCCCGATTCTTGTTTTTGCTCAACAAGCGGGGTTGCAGGCCCTTGGGTTTAGTGAGTCAATCACACAAAGGCTAATCTCGATTTTATGGTTTGCAGCTCCGGGGCTCAGTATGGCGTTTATGACTCGTTGTCTTCTGCGTTATACAAATGAGTATAGCTATTGGAAACCAGCTTCCGTTACAGCAGCCGGTTTTTATATGTTTAACCTATACCTTGAGCACGTGTGGATTAGCTTTAACCTGGCAGTTATAGGGTCTCTTACTGTATTTCCAGCTGCAATAGGCTTGCTTTTCTGTATTTACGAAGGTCGTATTAAGTTTCAGCACAGTGCATTATGGGTGGTGGTTATTGCTTTGGTTGGTGCTCCAATTGGAATCAATCCACCTATGGCTATTGTGGTGGGACTTGGACTGCTGTGTTTTTGTTCGACATATCTTGTTGTTTCACAAAAATACAAATCTTTTCGCCAGAGTGGGAGCGTGATGGTCAAGACATGTGTACTGTTTGTTATCGCATTGCTGGCTAGTTCTTTTTGGCTGATACCTTTTTTGGGGCAGATAGGATCTACGGCAAGTGGGGAGATTACCGCTGCCCGTGATCTGGCAGCATCGTGGTTGACAGGGCTATCGGCCAATACATCGTTTACTAATGTACTTCGTTTCCAAGGTGATTGGACTTGGTACCAGGGTTGGCAGGAACCGTACCGACCGTATTCTCAGATCTATCGGGATAATTCTGTTCTCGGGATATTGTCCTGGTTCGCACCCGCCTTGTCGCTTATTGGCTTTTTGGCCAAGGGCCCACGTATTCGAATCTATTTTGGTGTGATTAGTGTAGTCGGGTTGATTCTCAGTATGGGCATTCATCCACCTATGAAAGAAGTCTATTTATGGTTGACGAGTAATATTCCCTTCTTCTGGGTGGTACGTAGTCCTTGGTTCAAATTCACTTTTCTGACAGTGGTTGGCTTCAGTTTCTTATCGGGGCTCGGTGTGATTTATCTGATTCGGTGCGTGAATCGTCTTAGTGATAATCGTCTAAAGCCACTGTTGTCAGCAGTGTTGGCAACTACGGTAATCATGGCAAACGTGATCTATGCTTATCCTGTGTCTACGGGAGCTATGTACACGTCTGCGGAAGAACGTAAGTTTTTACCGGAACACCGATTCACTATGCCTGAATTGGAATCCCAAGCTGTTAATTGGCTGTCCTCGCAAGAGGTTGGGTTCCGTGTGGCTGTATTGCCTGATACCACGGTATGGTCGGACGAGTCAGGGTACACGGGATTTAGTCCAATGCTGTCGCAAATGGGATCTATCCCTGTCGTTTATCCTTTTGCTACGGTGTACGGTTCCTTAGTTAGTCCAACTAATGGTGCTTTGAATTCCGCCATCTACAAGGCTTTGTACGAAAAACAGACAGAGCGAATCTCAGAGTTGTTGCAGCTATTAGGTGTCAAATATTTGCTTCACGCGACTGGAACACGTCACTGGCTGTACGCCGGAGATTCAGATTCTCCTGATTGGGTAAAGGAAAGGATTGCGGAGCAAGAAGACATTAAATTTGAACGGTCTTTTGGGTCCTGGGATTTTTATAACACGGACAAGGTGTTGCCTCACTTCTTCTTGGCAAAAGAACCAACGCTGGTTGTGGGAGGGATAGAATCTATAACGTCCCTTATTGGAACTGAATTTTTAACTAATCCAAATCTTGCGTTTAGCAGCCAATTAGATTCGGTAACAATAAGCAGACTCCTAAATTCTAATAAGACAAAAGTGATTTTTCTTGATGCAGGTGAATTACAGTTGTCGCTAGATTTAATTCCTGATGAATTTAGATATCGTCCTCCGAAACTCGGATCCAAACATGCGGTGGAAATACAGACATCCGGAAATTATCAGGTTTGGCTGCGGACTCGGGATCGTTCGGCATTCCCGTCAGGAACCCTAAAGTTTGCCGGTCATACCATTGACGTTAATGTTCCAGCTGAACCGGATGCTCCACAATGGGTGCTTTTATCTCAAAAAATGAAATTGACGGCAGGGAAACAGGAACTTATTGGCAATATCGTTGGTGGAGACGTAGCAGAGTTAGTGATTGTGCCACAAGAGACGGTATCTTCGATCAAGTCCTTGGTTGGCGACGAGATCGCGGTTCGATCGCGAGCGGCATTTATGTACATGTCAGAACTATTGCCGAATCGGGATTCTCTCACTATACCGGAGCAATCCTTTCCAGTTACTGCGGTGATAGGTCCTGGATTAGGTGCTTCTGAAACGATAGATAATTATGGTCAGTGGCAATGGATAACAGATCAAACGCTGGCGACTATGGTGATAGACAATGCTTTGCAAGTAGAAACAACCACCAACATTTCGGTAACACTTCGATCACACGGCCAACCCAGAGATGTCTATGTCTATATTAATGACGATCCGCCAACAATTGAGCCTGTAGCGGCTGATCTACCTGAACAAATCTTGCTGAGTAATGTTGTCTTACAGCCTGGAGAAAATACGTTGCGGATATACAGTCCGTTTGCTGGAAGTCAGATAGAAGGTAGAAATCTGTCCTTTGGTGTGAAACCGGATAGTCTGCGAGTTGGCCGTCTACGACTTCCGTTTGCTGTAAATGTGCCGATAGCAGATCAATACAGGATTGAGTTGAGGGGTTACGGAGCCTCCGCTAGCGATACCCTTCCGAATGTTGAGCTTGATGGGAAGGCAATAATGCTTGTTAAATCGGATGATACTGCCCTTCCCACTTTTGAGGCTGTGACTGAACTTTCGCCGAACACAAAAGAGCTTATAGTGGATCAAAACTGGTCTGAACATTATGTATTAAGAATTATTCCTTCAAATATGCAGGTAAGACCGGGCAAAAACACTGATGAAGTGTCTGTAGTTACACGAAGTCCGACTAAGTACACTGTTGAAGTTAATGCTGATGATGGTGACTATTTGGTTTTTAACGAATCGTTTGATCCACGATGGCAAGCCAGTATAAATGGACAAAAACTATCTCATTTACGCACAAATTCATTTGCGAGTGCTTATTTATTGCCGGTCTCTGGAAAGCATGAAATAGACATTTTTTACAACCCTCAACGTTTGTTCCAGTGGGGTGCAATTATTACTCTGTCAACATTGATAATTAGTGTGGTTGTGAGTGCAGTCAGCTTGTTCAGGCGTTAACGATATGGCGGTTAAAGGCTGTTTGCCGTCGGATATAGCTGGATACCATCGGGGCTTGAAAGCGACTCTTGTCGACCTAATGATGGTTGCCGTGATGGGTTTAGCACCATTGACGTGGAGACGAGCAGACGGATTCTTTTCCAGCGTCGATCTTATGGTCCCTCCTGATTGGTCTGAATTGGCTCAATTTACACAAGTCTGGGCAACGGAAATTGGTACCGGAGGCCCAATGATTCTTGATTCCGGACGTCTGCCGACTTTATTCATTGCAGCGGCATTGCAGGCGATTGGTATTGACGCAGCTTTGGCCCAATTGACCCAATTCATATTTTGGTTCATGTTGTCTGGATACGCGATGTATGCACTATCGAGAAGTGTTCTTCCCTGTGGATCGGGACGAGCTGTCCTGCTAGCGCCTGTAATGTTTCACATGTTTAATTTGTGGCTCATATCCAACTGGCTGGGCTATAAAGAGCCGATGATCGCTGCCGTCATATCGGTCCCTTTAGCTTTGGCATTATGGATACGGGTGCTGAAAAATGATTCAGGCTACTGGTGGGGGATACTGTTGACCGGCCCGATTGCAATGCTTTCTTGGCCCATAGGAAACAATCCAAGCGAAATGCTTGCAGCAATGACCCCAATACCTTTGCTTTTTATATGGGTGTTTTGTGGCTCCCTGATATCAAGAAACTGGGGCAAAGCGGTTCGGATAGGATTTGCGGCCGCTGGCGCTTTGGGAATCTGGCTGCTTGCTAGTGCGATTTGGATAGTGCCTGGCTTGTTGGGAGTGACCGATACGGCCAGTGATTTAGCTGTGGACAAGAGAGTATACAGCTCGCGCGCTTTCTTGGAAGGACAGAGTCTATATACATCAATAGAGAACAACCTACGGCTACTTTCGGATTGGACTTGGTATCAGGGATTGGTTGACCCATATCAGACGTATTCTCAGGAGTTCTTGGGTAATCCTATTATCGTGGCACTAGGTTGGGCACTTGTCATATTGGTATTGCTTGGGGCAGTAATCGGACGAGGTGTTTTCAAAGGCTATTTTACTATGCTGGCTATATTGGGTATCACCCTTGGAGCAGGACTCAATTCACCGTTTGGAGAAATATACAAATGGGCGATTGAAAACATTCCGTTTCTATGGATAGTACGAAGCCCCTGGTTCAAATTCACATTGTTTACGGTTATTGGTTATTCAGTGCTACTTGGCATGTGCATGTTTTGGATGCAGAAATTGCTAGTGAAAATTGTACGGTTAGGACCTGTTCGAATTAGACATAAGGCGGCAACTATCTCAGCAGTGGGAATATTTGGGATTATGTGTGCAATCGGGCCGATGTATTCTTATCCGTTTTCGCTGGGCTTGTTCTTTGCCACTGAGCAGGAACGAGAATTTCTTAACCCGAACTTCGCGTCGCCGCCAAACTACGTTTTGGATGCAGCTGAGTGGATCAATAGCCAGCCTGAATGGTTTCGTGTTTTGGCAATCCCTGGTGATTCACCGTGGTTGAATGACTGGGGATATTCCGGATTTGGTTCTTATATGCAATGGGCTACGAGTAAGCCAATTGTGTATAAGAGGTCTTCTGACTATGTAAAGATAGGTCAGGGAGCACCCAATAGTTCAGAGAAATTGATAGAAGAGCTAGATAAAGCACTGTTAGATCGGGCTGTAGGGGATGTAGTTCCTACGCTCCAAAGATTGGGTGTGCGATACATATTGCACGAGAAAGATGTGCGCTATGATTTCTATCAAGGCCCTGGATATAGAGCCGATGATTCACCAGTTTCAGTATCCCAGTTGTTAGACGAAATCCCTCAGATAAAATTGGCAGCGAGTTTTGGGGAATGGGACTTGTGGGAAGTGCCGAACCATTATCCTCAATTTTGGATTAGTGCTGGGGTGGGTGTGATGCAGTCTTTGACTTCCCGCGACGTTATGCATCTTCTTGGTAATCCCTGGCTGAAGGGATTACCACTGGTAAAAGATAAAATTGATGGATTGGTTGTGCGGACAATATCTGCCGATGTAGAAGACTCCCCGGATGTCTTTATCGCTGACTCTGTACTGCCTGCTGCAACGGAGCGCCGTCCTCCACCTACTGATATCGAATTGAAAGACGGTGATCCAAAACATTGGGGAAAGCTCACTTCTCTTCCCGGATCTGGGCAATGGAGGTGGTTGACTAAGAATCAAGGTGAACATTATGTGATCATAAATAACTCGCCCAGTTTTAATTTGGTCAATATTGAATCAATGGTGTTCAGCCCTAGCAGAG
>Ga0310344_10000469_pt1 | contig 31828 bp, 32 predicted proteins | sample HC15DNA20200_MG_FD_203801 | JGI IMG/M metagenome (GOLD analysis project Ga0310344, IMG submission 203801) | Marine microbial communities from station ALOHA, North Pacific Subtropical Gyre - HC15-DNA-20-200_MG | ecosystem: Environmental > Aquatic > Marine > Oceanic | place: Pacific Ocean: North...
CAGATCACCTTCATAGAAATCGGCGTCACGGTCTGAAGTATCGGAGCCTTCGGAATCCCCTCCGAAAATTCCGTCGAGTATGCTGAATGGTCCATCCTCCATGTCCATTTGACAATTACGGCTTAGGAATGCGTCGAGACGGAGGCTGGCGATATCCATACCGTCGAGGTCTTCCACACCCATCATGGCCATCAACAGGAGCATGCCCAGTTCATCTTCTGGGGTTTCGGGGTCTACGTTGGCCAGTGTTTCCACCATAGATTCCATATAGGAGCGGACCGTTTCGGCATCTGCGGTTAGTTCCGGTGGCACATTGTCAACCAGCCAGGTGTAGAGCCGTTCCATGGAGGTGAAAAGTTCGGCCATTTGTGTCGGTGAGGGCTCCTGGTCACCTAGACCCATGATGGTTGGGAGCATCTCCGCCGTTAGGGAGAGAACTTCGCTTTCGAAGTTGGTGCAGAAATCCACTGGTGCATCAGGCAGATCACCTTCATAGAAGTCGGCGTCACGGTCTGAGGCATAGGAGTCCTCGGAATCCCCTCCGAGAACTGAGCCGAGGGGACTGAATGGTCCATCCTCCATGTCCATTTGACAATTACGGCTTAGGAATGTGTCGAGGCGGCGGCTGGCGAGATCCATACTGTCGATGTCTTCCCCGCCCATCATGGCCATCAACATGAGCATGCCCAGTTCATCTTCTGGGGTTTCGGGGTCTACGTTGGCCAGTGTTTCCACCATAGATTCCATATAGGAGCGGACCATTTCGGCATCTGCGGTTAGTTCCGGTGGCACATTGTCAACCAGCCAGGCGTAGAGCCGTTCCATGGAGGTGAAAAGCTCGGCCATTTGTGCCGGTGAGGGCTCCTGGTCACCTAGACCCATGATGGTTGGGAGCATCTCCGCCGTTAGGGAGAGAACTTCGCTTTCAAGGTTGGTGCAGAAATCCGCTGGTGCATCAGGCAGATCACCTTCATATTGGAGTTGTGAGAAGCCGTCATCACTGTTCGCGAACGGATCGTTCATCCCGGCAGCCGAGGCATCCTCTTCGAAGACCTGGTCGAGGACCGCTATAGCCTGCTCGGTGCCGTTGAAGACTTCGGCTATGTCTAATCCGACTTGACTTCCGCATTCCCTATTGGCGATGGCCATGATCGGTCCTATAGCAAATTGGGGATCCGGGTCGCCATCTTCGTTGGTGAAGCCGTAGGAATTGAGTTCCTCGAAGTCTTCCGTTATGAGCATTATTTCCGGAATGGCGTCAAAAAATTCGTCATGGCCGTCGAAGACCGTGGCTATCAAACTGGTGTATTCGATGAGGAAGCTGACGTTCGGCCGGACTTCGACAGCGATCTCGTCGGCTAGCCAGGTGACGTATTCGTTGGCGGCTTTCATCGTGGCGACGAGTTCGGTTGGTGTGTCCGCCAGGGGGTTGATCCCGGCGATGGCAGTGGCGGCCCGTGTCTCGTTTTCGACGCACCAAGGTGGGGCCGCAGTCGTTGGTGCCACAGTCGTCGGGGCCGCAGTCGTTGAAGATTCCAGAACAGCTTGTTTTACAGGTGTTGTGGTAGGTGTTGTCTCGTTGCCCTCTCCACCGCAGGCGGCGGACATTAATGTGATGGCGAGAAACGGTATGAAACTTTGAGAAATTGCTGAAATCTTCACAGTGAAGACCGTAGTCGATCGAGGAGATAATTAAAGGTTTGGTATGACAATTAGTCGACCGTGTTGGCCTCGGGTTGGTGTGCCATGGAATGAGCAGTAATAAGGAAAATCTCCAACCATCTCAAAAGTGATTGACCCTGCTCCGCCATTATCGAGGATTTCTGCTGGTATCTCGGTGAACCAACCGGGTTGTCGCGTGTCAACTGAAGGTCGGATGTTATGAAGGTTTCGCCCGTTGTTTTTCCATACCACCGTAGTTCCAGCTGAGACCATGATAACACGGTCTTCAAATCCGTTATCTGTGACTGAAATGGTTACGCGATCAATTCCAGTATGGTCGACGGCATCTTCTGGTATCTCGGTCGGGTGATCTGATCCGATCGAGGTGTGATGGGATCCGCTAAGCGGCAGTGCCGGTTTTGAGATCGTCTGACCTTTTGTGGAACAGCCTGTCATGAGGATCACAAGAATTACGGTTGGTATATAAATCCGGTGAATCATCAAAGTTGCGGGCATAGTATCGGGGGACTCAGGGTGAGTTATTCAAGTGTCTAGCGTGGCTTTTGCTAAAAGTTTGGAGAGTCCATCAGACCGAAGGCTCCCCATATGGGCCGTGACTCTTCCTTCCGAGTCGACCAGAATACTTGCAGGTTGGCTAATGACGCCGAACCTTTCCCAGATTGATCCATCCATGTCAGCTATTTGCGCGAAGTCATCCACTTGAAGCATTTCGGCAGTCTCTGCTATAGCAGAGAATCCAGAACGTCCACTGGACACACCTACCACAAGTACGTCTTCTCTTTTAGAAAAGTCGGCGACCGCCGGCGCCTCGCGGCGACAGGCCGGTCAATTGGGGGCCCAGAACCAGAAAAGAACATTGGCGCCAGCTAGATCTCTGCCGATGAAGTGACTGCCATCTGAGAGTGTCGCTTTAAAGTCCAGAATCTCTGGGATTGGAGGTATAACCGGATTTGTTGGCTCTGGTACCGTAGATGCAAATTTGTTTATTGTCGAGGTTGATGTTTCAAAGTGAGGCTGGGAAGTTTCTTTACTATTTATGGAATTTTCGAGTGTGGTGCTTGTGGTGCATCCGGACAGGAAGAGGCTCAAAGCAACAATGACTTCGTATGACATGACTCGTGGCCCGCTACGGTCAAGCATATGAGCACCAGAATGTTGGTTTCTCTAGCCCTATTGTGCGGACTAGCGATTCTGACAGCTTTTGCATTGCAGATCCTTGTTGCAGGCTAAACGTTGTTTACTTTGCCATAGGGACATGGGTGATACCGTCCTCAACAAACGGATTTCCGGAACGGCTAAAGCCGAATCTTGCATACCAATCTTCGAGATGTATTTGGGCATCAAGCACTAGACGGCTAGGTGTCGTCGCTATTGCATGTTCGATTAGTACGCTCGCCAGCCCTCTATGTCTCAGACTGGCGGAAGTTGCTACTCGGCCAATCCGACTGGAACCGTCCGCTTCTTTTAGAACTCGAAGATAGGCGGCTGGCATTTTTTTAGTTTCGTTTTTTTGTTCTTTGTCTAGCCAAATATGTCGGGCCGTGATTTCGAAATCCCGCCCATCCAATTCCGGATATGGGCATTTCTGTTCAACTACAAAAATTTCCACTCGAAACTGTAAGAGGGCGTAGAGCATCTCGGCTTCGATTTCGTGGAATCGGGTCTCGTGGATCTTTTGCACATAGCGACAATACTCACAGTCTCTGCAGGCCCGACGTTGTTAATCGCATTTGTATTCGATGATGAATCGATAATGACAACGGCACTTTTCGGGGCTGGAGTACCGGTTAAAAAATACTGATTACGTAAATTCAGCAATTGCGTTATTTATGAACTGGGTGACTAAGTGCTTACTCGGTCAGAGATCTATTGCGATAAATTGCTGTTCCAACACCCGTCTTATATAACAAAGTCGGTACCTTGATTGATCAAAACGGGAGTGTTGTACGGTCACGGTTACACCGGGTGGCGACTTGATTCTGATCGATGGTTGGGGTCACGATCTACCAAGGGGTGCGTGGCCACTCTTTGTAGAGACTATTAACGAGTATGTCCGAAAGGCCGAGACTATGCGATCATTAGGAAAAAGATGACGTGGGGACTCTTGACGGAGTGCGCATTATAGAATTAGCGGGAATAGGTCCTGGCCCTTTCGCTGGGATGATGCTTGGCGACCAAGGTGCAGACGTTATCCAGGTTTGCCGTATTGCTGATGTTCACGGAGGGGATGCTGACAACCCTCCGCCTAATATCAACGGGCGTGGCAGACGGAGTATAGGGATCGATCTAAAATCTCCTGATGGCATTGAGACAGTCCTTCACTTAATTGAGCACGCTGATGTTTTCTTCGAAGGCTTTCGGCCTGGAGTGGCCGAACGACTTGGCGTCGGCCCTGAAGTCTGTTTAACCCGAAACCCTGAACTTGTTTATGGTCGCATGACCGGTTGGGGGCAAGTCGGCCCATATTCAAATATGGCGGGCCACGACATTAACTACATCTCTCTTGCTGGCGCTCTTGCCCATTTCGGTAGGCATGACTCCGGTCCAGTTCCGCCTCTTAATTTGGTGGGTGACTTCGGCGGTGGTGGTATGTACCTGGCTTTTGGCATCGTTTGTGCTCTCGTCGAAGCTCGTTCCTCAGGTAAGGGACAAGTAGTAGATGTCGCGATGGTTGACGGTGTCGCCAGCCTTATGAGTTTTATGAACGGAATGCTGGCATCGGGTTTCCACACGGAAAACCGGGGTACCAACGTTCTTGATACTGGTGCCCCTTACTACGATGCCTATGAATGCGCAGACGGAAATTGGATCTCTTTCGGGGCTATTGAACCCCAGTTCTACAAGGAGCTAGTAGAAAAGCTCAATCTGGATGCTGATCGGTTTGCGGTTCAAAATAATCGAAGCTTATGGCCGGCACTCAAGTCTGAAATCGCTGCAGCTGTCAAGACGAAGACACGTGACGAATGGGACGAACTCCTTGAAGGAACAGAGGTTTGTTATGCCCCTGTATTGACGACTGCAGAAGCTGCGGTTCATCCACACAACATTGAACGGGGAACTTTTGTCACGGTAGCCGGGCTTTCTCAGCCCGCTCCTGCTCCGCGTTTTAGTCGAACACCGGGAGAGATTCGCAGACCTCCGGCGCACCCTGGTCAACATACTGAAGAAATTCTTCTTGAATCGGGCTTCAGTCTTAATGAAATTGCCGCTCTAAGAGCGTCACATTCGATTGCTTGATTTTGGAAATCTAAAGAAGCCCAACAATGGCGACTGTCATTTTTTTCCATGCCCATCCTGATGATGAGGCTCTTTCCACTGGTGGCACTATGGCCCTTTTAGCTGAGTCTGGCCATCGAGTGGTTCTGGTGGTTGCTACCAGGGGAGAAGAGGGTGAACCCGTAGAAGGAATCCTTGTTGACGGTGAGTCGCTTGGGAGTCGCCGTACAGCAGAAGTCGCTACCTCTGCACGGATTCTCGGGGTAGAGCGGGTCGAGTTTCTCGGTTACCGAGATAGTGGAATGGCTGGTGAAGAGACAAATGCGAATCCGGATTGTTTTTGGCAAGCAGACGTAAACGACGCTTCTCGTAGACTCGCAAGTCTTCTAGCTGACGAATCCGTTGATTTGGCGGTCTTCTATGACCCCAACGGCGGCTACGGTCACCCCGATCATATCCAAGTCCATCGTGTTGGAACTCAGTGGGCGGAACTAGCCCAAATTTCTCGTACTCGCTGGGTGACGCTCAATCGAGACGTTATTCGTGATGGCATTGAAGATGCCCTTGACGCCGGAGATTTTGACGAAGTGGCCACTTTAAGTTTGGAAGAGCGACGTGAACGCGCCGCCCAGGATTCTTTTGGAATGCCAGAAAGTCAGATAACTCACGCTATTGATGTTCGGCCGGTTGTCGATCGGAAACGGGCAGCTGTAGCTGCGCATGCTAGCCAGATTGCCGATGACTCGTTCTTTCTGGCGATGTCGCCTATGCGTTTTGCGGCAGCTTTCGGCACTGAATGGTTTGTTGACCCCAAGGCTCCGAGATCTGGTGAGCCCTTTCGGACGGATCCCTTACTGTTTTGAGTGCCCCGGAGCCATATATAGGGCATGATGATCGGGTGCTTGATCTCCATTGGGTATTGGCATGGGCCATAGTAATTGGGAATGGACTATCAGGTATATGGGCGATGACATCAAATTGGATTCCCAAGATCCGCCATCGGCTTCTTTGGGTTTTTGTTGGTCTCGCTCAGACTGCTGTTGTGGTGCAAGTTTGGGTAGGTGCGTTGATTGGGATGAAGGCTGAGTTTGAGACTGATCCCTTTCACTTGTTCTACGGGGCCCTGGCTTTACTATCTGCGGGGTTCGCCTGGGGGTATCGACATCAACTGGCTGACCGGGTTTACTTGCTATATGGCGGGGTCAGTCTTTGGATCATGGGCTTGGGAATTCGAGCAATGGTGATCGGGTAACCCCTGATCATCTGACTCTTAAACTTCAAGGCGGTTAGTCAAATCTTTGAGTTGATTCCAGAGTTCCGCAGGTAGGCGGTCGCTGATCAAGTCGTAATGCTTACTAATCATCTCTAGTTCGTCTCGCCAAGATTCTGGATCAACAGAAAGAAGCTGTGACATCTCGGCTTCAGTAACTGCAGTTCCGTTGCGGTTGATCTCGTTGCAAGTAGGTACCAGTCCGATCGGTGTTGTTTCGGCTTCGGCTGAGCCTTCCAGACGTCGTAGAATCCAATCAAGTACACGGCAGTTGTCGCCGAAGCCTGGCCAGAGAAACGATCCGTCTTCGTTCAGGCGGAACCAGTTGACCCAGTAGAGCTTTGGAAGTTTCTGTGGGTCAGTCTGCTTACTGAATTGGAGCCAGTGTGCGAAGTAGTCACCAATGTTGTAGCCAGCGAATGGCAGCATCGCAAAGGGGTCGAACCGGACTAGACCAGTCTGGCCAGTGGCAGCAGCAGTCTTTTCTGAGCTCATGATCGAGCCAAGGAAAATACCGTGTTCCCAATCTCGTGCTTCGGTTACTAAAGGTATGTTTGTAGCGCGTCGGCCGCCAAACAAGATCGCTGATATCGGTACACCTGACGGGTCTTCCCATTCTGGAGCGATTGAGGGACACTGAGAGGCGGGAACTGTGAAGCGTGCGTTAGGGTGCGCCGCAGGTGAGTTGTCGCCAGCTGTCCAGGGCTCATCTTGCCAGTCGGTAAGGCCTGGAGGAGGTTCTGTTGTCATACCCTCCCACCAAACATCGCCATCGGAAGTGTGTGCAACGTTTGTGAAGATGGCATTTGATCGAAGTGTTTCCATGGCGTTTCTATTGGTCTTTTCAGAAGTACCTGGGGCGACTCCAAAGAAACCAAACTCGGGATTGATTGCATAAAGTCGTCCGTCATCACCGAACTTCATCCAGGCAATGTCGTCACCAATAGTTTGGACTTCCCAGCCCGGAAGAGTCGGCATCATCATTGCCATGTTGGTCTTGCCACAGGATGAAGGGAAGGCCGCTGCAATATAACGACGGTTGCCATTTGGAGGAGTAACTGCTAGCACCAACATATGCTCAGCGAGCCATCCGTCGTCACGAGCCATGGTTGAGGCGATTCGCAGCGCGAAACACTTCTTGCCCAGCAGAGCGTTACCACCGTAGCCAGACCCATAAGACCAGATCTCTTTGGAGTCGGGGAAGTGTGCAATGAATTTGTGATTTGAGTTGCAAGGCCATGGCACGTCTTGCTCTCCATTGAGTAAAGGCGCGCCGAGAGAATGCACACATGGCACGAAAGATTTGTCACCCAGAATCCTGAGGGCTTCGTCGCCCATCCGAGTCATAGTCCGCATACTTGCAACGACGTAGCGAGAATCGGTGATTTGAACACCAATTTGGGCGATGGGAGAATCGAGTGGCCCCATGCTAAATGGCATCACATACATTGTTCGACCCCTCATCGCTCCCCGAAGATGGGTCATCATCTCTGTCTTCAATTTTTCCGGATCACGCCAGTTATTGGTAGGACCAGCGTCGATCGGGTCTTTGGTTGCAATAAATGTACGTTCCTCTACGCGGGCGACATCATCCGGGTCAGAAAGGGCGAGGTAACTGTTCGGGCGTAAACTATGGTTTAGCTTTCGAAAGGTTCCCGCAGCGAGTAACTCAGAGACAATGGTTTCGTACTCGGCGTCATCGCCAGTGCACCAATGAACTGAATCGGGCTGAAGGATATTTGTCCAGTAGGTGGTCCACTGGAGTAATTCCTGGTTGGTTGTCTTCGCTGACATGTTCCCTCATTGATACACGATTGGAATCGATGGATGGGAGATGGGAGGGCTGAAGATATTGTGACGGTTGGCACTTCTTCATTACCAAACTCGAAATCAGTCTATGCAAGTTCGTGTTATTGGTTTTTCAGTGGATCTCCGGTGTCTCCATATCAACCTCAGATCCCATCGAAAGCTTTGTTGCTTGTTGCTCGTCGTTGAGTTCAAATAAAACTCGTTGACCGGGGCGCAACATTCGAAAGATCGATTGGTCAAGGGCATCATCTGCGAGATCGAATTCTTCAAAGTCTATTTCTCTGACAACCACCCCGTCGTTAGTGCCAGGATCGTAAGATTTGATTACACCTTGCACAGAGACTTCCTCGTGATTTTGTACTGTAGGGGTCGATATTATCGGGCAGGCTTTTGGATTTTGCCTGCCTTTAGACACCCGGTGCAAACATTGACCCGTTGGGTATTCGATCCAACTACTGCTCTTACTCGCTGAATATTGGGGTTCCACCGGCGGTTGGTTCGACGGTGTGAGTGGCTTAGTCGTTTACCGAACCACGGCTTTTTCCCACAGATTTGGCATACAGAAGCCATCGTAATCTTGAATCTTTCGTTGTTCGGATAGGGATGATAAGACAAGGGTTTCTTTGAAAAACATTCGACAAGTGCGGTCAAGGCTAGGGCTGAGTTACCACAGGCCCCAACCTCAAGTCTGTACTTCGTCAGCTTCTTGGGGATGAAAGTAGAGGTCGAAGATCTGATGGTGAGTACGCTCGTATGTCGTGACAGTTCTGAACCACCTAGATGCAGCAGACATTTGTCTAGTTGTTCGTAACTTTCACGAGGTTTTAGTCGGGCATCGTGAAGCACTCAATCTTATGAATGTGTACCCGGTCCCCGATGGTGACACCGGTAGCAACATGACTATGACAGCAAAAGCAGCCTTAGATGCCATTGAAGATCTTTCCGACCCGAATGATCTTGCAGCTGTTACTCAGGCTGTAGCCCATGGGTCGTTGATGGGCGCCCGGGGTAATTCTGGTGTAATTCTGTCACAGGTGCTTCGTGCTTTATTTAACGTATTTGGTGAAGCCGAAAGTATTGATGGCAATGTCCTAGCTGATGGTCTCGTGTCCGCTTCCAAGGCTGCTTACGGTGCGGTAGGCCAACCAGTGGAAGGAACGATCTTGACGGTTGTTCGAGAGTCATCCGAGGCTGCATTGGTGGCAGCAAATTCCGAAGCTGATTTGTTGTCAGTAGCGGCAGCAGCCCGTTCCCGGGCGTATGAGGCTGTTCAACGAACTCCAGAGATGTTGCCTGTACTTGCTGACGCAGGTGTTGTTGACGCTGGTGGGTCTGGTTTCGCACTTTTCCTAGATGCCCTCCTATCCGCTACGGATGGCCGTCTTCTTCCGGACCCTCCAGAAGTCTCAGCTCTCAGCATCCCAGTATCTATGGAAAACGGTGAGAGTGACAGTCTTCTCAGCGGCGGACGGTATGAGGTTATGTATTTTCTGGAGGCCCCCGATGACTCGATTGTGCATTTCAAGGAGGCTTGGGCCGTAATTGGCGATTCTGTTGTTGTTGTTGGCGGCGAGGGTATCTGGAACTGTCACATCCATACTGATGACATTGGAGCGGCTTTGGAAGCCGCTCTTAAAGTTGGCCGTCCATACGATATTCGGGTCAGTGATCTGCACGAAGAGTCGGAGGAGCAAGCATGGGTCCGGGAACAGATCGTCTTGGATTCAGATCAGTACGGAGTAGATCCGGTGGTATGCGCGGTTGTCGCTGTCGCTAATGGTGCAGGCATTGCGAAGATCTTTAGATCACTGGGTGTGCACCGGGTGGTGGCAGGCGGTCAGTCTATGAATCCGTCAACTTCAGACTTGTTGACTGCCGTGGAGAGCGTGCCGGCCAACGAAGTTGTACTCCTTCCCAACAATAGCAATATCGTGCCCGTAGCGGAACAAGTAGACGGGCAAACCAGCAAGATAGTTCGTGTTGTGCCAACTCAGAGTGTGACGGAGGGGTTTGCTTCGCTAATTGCGTATGACCCTGAAGGTGCCGCCGATGAGAATATTAGTTCGATGACCTCTGCAGCGATTTCTGTTGTTGCTGCAGAAATTACTGTTGCGGTGCGAAATGGTGCTAGTGAAGTTGGTGAGATCAGCGTCGGTGACCATTTGGGTTTGGTTGCCGGCAAGGTGCGCGTAGTGGCAAGCTCCCTTTTGGACGCCACGATTCAGCTTCTTGATGAATTGCTAGAAGACAGCCATGAGTTAGTTACCATAATTGCTGGTGTAGGTGCTAAGAGCGCTACGACGACCGCTGTCGTAGCCCACCTAGATGAACACTACGGCGCCATCGAAGTGGAAGTTCATGATGGGGGGCAGCCTCTCTACCCGTACTACTTGGGTATTGAGTAGCGAGCACATCACGTGAATACAGGATGAATGACAAAACCTTAGCGAGTGGTGTAACTCTCCAGGAGCTGTCAGAGCGGCCGGTTACCGATCTTAAGGGAGTTGGTAGTCAGAAGGCTAGATCCCTAGCAAAGATCGGTGTAGAGACGGTTCTCGATGTTCTATTTTACTATCCCCGTCGCTATTTGGATCGTACACGTGAGGCAACTTTGGAATCGCTCGAGGTGGGCGATGAAGCAATGGTTCTTATCCGTGTTGAGAGTGTCGTGGCGCGACGTACTCGTCGAGGAAAGTCGTTGGTTGAGATTGTCGTAGGAGACTCCACAGGCTCGTTGGTTTTGATTTTCTTTAATCAACCTTGGCGAGAACGTCAGTTAATTGCTGGAACTGAAGCAGTTGTTTTTGGCAAGCTTGACCTTTATCGAAATCGACTTCAAATGACAAATCCCGTGGTCGATCTGATCGGTAATCGAACTGGCCGAATTGTGGCTGTTTACCCACAGTCGGAATCAGCTGGTCTTCAGAGTTGGGATTTCGATGAAATGAGTGGCGAAGCTATTCGGCGAGTGATGAAGGTTCGGGGTTTTTACGATCCCGTGCCCGCCGGAGTCTTGAACCGTTACAAGTTGGTGGACCGGTCAACAGCCTACAGAGGAATCCACAGACCAGAATCGATGAAAGAAGTAGCTGAGGCGCGTCGTCGACTTGTTTTCGATGAGTTGCTACGGGTTCAACTGGCTTTAGTCACACGGAAGTTGCAACTAGAACATAACGCAGTTGGGATAGCTCATACGGTTAGTCATACCAGTTTCAATCTTGTTGAGCAGTTTCACAGATCACTTGGCTTCGCTCTTACCGAAGCTCAGATACGAGTCGTAGATGAGATTCTTGGAGATATGGCTCGTCCGACACCGATGCATCGTCTGCTCCAAGGAGACGTTGGTTCTGGGAAAACCGTTGTGGCAATTAGTGCACTACTCGCATCTATTCAGGGTGGTTACCAGGGTGCGTTGATGGCACCCACCGAGGTTCTTGCTGAACAGCATTATCTTGCGATCATCGGACTACTGGGGGAACTCGAGGTCGAAGATACTGCCACATTGCATGGTCGTCGTCCTGTTGCGGTGAGACTTCTAACTAATCGTGTTTCGGCGTCCGAACGTCGACGCATGAACGCTGACCTAGTCAGAGGAAGTGTTGATCTATTGATTGGCACCCATGCCCTTATCCAAGAAAGTGTGGAATTCGATTCTCTGGGCGCAGTTGTCATCGACGAACAGCACCGGTTTGGTGTGGAGCAGAGAGATGCTTTACGGCGGAGGAATACTGATGGCTCCGAGCCTGATGTGCTTGTAATGACTGCTACACCGATCCCGCGTACTGCTGCGATGACTGTTTACGGAGATCTTGACGTGTCAGTACTTGACCAGCTCCCTCCGGGACGTGTTCCGATTGAGACTGAGTGGACAGAGGATGAAGAGTCTGCCTGGTCTTTGGTTAGCTCAGAGGTTTCTATGGGTCATCAGGCTTTTGTGGTGTGTCCACTTATAGATGAATCCGATGCACTTCAAGTTCGATCTGCCGAGGAAACTCATTCCCGTCTTATCCAGGGGCCTTTGGCGGACACCTGTATCGGGTTATTGCACGGTCGAGTCAGTCCGGCTGAACGAGAGGAGACGATGGAGCTATTTAGAGCAGGAGCAATAGACGTTTTGGTAGCAACCACAGTTGTTGAAGTAGGTGTTGATATTCCTAATGCGACTGTAATGGTTATTCTAGATCCAGCTCGTTTTGGCATTGCACAACTGCACCAACTACGTGGTCGCGTTGGGCGTGGGGTGGCAAAAGGTCGATGTATCTTGGTTGGCCCCGCACCGACACCAGATGCTGAAGCGAGGATGCGAGCACTGGTGTCCTCTACCGATGGTTTTGAACTAGCTGAAATTGATCTCGACTTACGTGGTGAGGGAACGATCATGGGAGAGCGACAGAAAGGTCGCAATGATCTTCGGTTGGCATCTCTACGTCGAGATCGAGAATGGGTTGAAGTAGCACGGGAGGTAGCGGAGACTCTGGTTAGTGATGTGCAAAGACAAGATTTTGTTGCAGGGCTTACAGATGAGGTGGATCTGTTACTTAGAGAGACTGAGGCCGATTTTTTACTTAAGTCCTAGTTGGGTCCAGAATGATTGAACCATGAGTTTTCGTATTGCCAAAGTTGAGGATATGCCCGATGTTGTCTCGACTTTGGCGGTTGCCTTTGCTGAGGATCCGGTGTTGTCATTTCTGTACTCCGATGAGAAGACACGTCCGATGATGCTTGCGGCTTTTTTCGCTACTCGCCTGATGGGAGGTTTAGGTATTGATGAAGTCTCCACTGTTTCAGGTTGTGTCTCAGCATCGGTTTGGGTTCCACCGAGACGACCAGGTGACATTGAACCAGACTGGCGAGGTGTTCTCTCGGCATCGGCGGCGTTACTTGGGGAGCAGCTAGCTACAGAAAGATTCTCCGCACTAGCCCGAATTGTCGAGGCTCATCCACGTACGCCTCATTGGTACTTGGCATTTGTGGGGACGAGGCCGGAAGCTCGAGGAGCCGGGTCGGCTTCGGACTTAATCACGGCGATGACCGATCGATGTGACGTTGAGGGGTATCCCGCCTATCTCGAATCGAGTGAGCCAGAAAATGTGGCGTTTTATGAACGCCATGGTTTCCTCGTCACTGGAGAGGTGGAAATAGATAGCGGTCCTACTGTCCCATTAATGTGGCGAGATCCACAGACTTGATAAGAAAACTGAAAGCAACGTGGTATAGAAGAGAAAAAGCTTCTCAGTCGGGAATCCCGTTGTTCTCCACCTCCGGGACAACGATGTCCCATCGGTCGTTGCAGTCGCAACACCGGTAGGGAACGATGTCACCAGGTGAAACTTCTTCCTCGGGATTTCGGAGGACGTGACATGTTCCGCCACAGTCGACACACACAATTGTTTTTGCAATGTGCATGTTTCTAGTTTAACCGTCCTTTCTCGTAGCGTTTTGTTGTTCCATACTGGTATATGCGAATTGTGGCCGGTACTGCACGTGGACGGCGCTTAGCTAGTCCCGAGGGAGAAACTGTCCGACCTACAGGAGATAGAGTCCGCGAGGCAATCTTTAATGCCCTCCATAGCGAAGGAGCAGTTGTCGGGGCCTCCGTGCTTGACCTTTTTGCAGGTACTGGCGCGTTGGGTATCGAGGCCTTGTCTCGTGGCGCCAAAAGTGCTGTATTTGTTGAACGTCTTAGTTCAAATGCAGATTGCATTCAGAAAAATCTCTCTATTTGTGGGTTGCATGAAAAGGGCAAGGTTGTGATTGGGGATGTCAACGAGTGGTTGGTGAGCAATTCTGGTCCCTGGGACCTTGTTTTGATGGATCCGCCGTATGCCTTTGCAGAATGGGTAATGCTGCTAGGTATGATCAATGCCAAGATTGCAGTTATTGAATCTGACCGACAGCCTGAAGTTACACTTAACTGGCATATTGGGAGAGTGAGGCGCTACGGGGGTACGGTAGTGACGGTGCTTTTTTCTGAACCTGGATATTCTGAGAGATCTCTACTGTGACTCGAGTTCTTTACCCCGGTTCGTTCGACCCTGTCCATAATGGTCACGTCGAACTAGTTGAAACAGCTGCGCGTTTATTTAGCGAAGTTGTTGTCGGCACACTCACGAATCCATCCAAAGGTGACGGCTTGTTCACTCTCGAAGAACGTATGGAGATACTTGACGAATGTTTCGTTCATCTTCCAAACGTTCGAACCACCATGTTCGATGGTTTGGTGGTCGATTTAGCTCGTGAAGTGGGCGCAGATTTCATAGTAAAAGGCTTACGCGCTGTGTCTGATTTTGAAGCTGAGTTACAGATGGCGCAGACGAATCTCGCTATTTCAGGTGTGCATACATTGTTCTTACCGACGGCTTCTCGTCGTTCGTTTTTAGCGTCAGGTTTAATCCGCGAGGTTTCGAGATTTGGTGGTGACATCTCAGAGATGGTTCCGGCAGCCGTGTCAAGCCGGATGAAGAATGGGGCGAAGGAGTAGGATTATGGCCGATCAATCCGACTCGGGGTTTCCTCCTTCGTTTTCGGACGACTCGGGTGCAACCTCGTTTCACAATCCGGATCCCTATCGACCTCCGCAGGTTGAGGGCCTACTTCGTCAAGTGCGCGAAAGTGTCTCTAATGCACGGCCGATGCCCCTCTCTGCTTCTTCGATGATCAATAAAGAAGAGCTTCTTGAGGCACTTGACGAGGCTATTAACCGACTCCCAGAGGATTTAAGAGCGGCCAGGTGGTTGCTGAAAGAACGTGAGGAATTTCTCTCGAGAGTTCGTGGTGAAGGAGACGAGATATTGGAGATGGCAAGGTCGCAGGCTGAGCGACTTGTGCAACGTACAGAGGTTGTTCGCAACGCTGAGCAGCGAGCTCGGCAGCTTATTGAGCTAGCTCGGGAAGAAACTCGACGTATGCGGCGAGAAACAGAGGATTATTGTGATCAGAAGTTGGCAACTTTTGAATCGTCGTTATCTGAAGCTAAAGAGACCATTGTGAATGGAAGACGTAAACTTCAAGAGACTGTGCTGGATCGGGAACGTCGGCAGCAAGCTGAGGTGGAAGAGCAGGCGGCAGAAACGGAAGCTAGAGAGGCGCGTCGTCCGAGGTCCAGTTCGTCTTTCTTCGATCAGGATCGTGGCGAGTCTGAAGGTTGACCTGTCTAAAGATTTTGCCAGCATGGGCAATGGTGTAGATGTGACGACAGAGGGATTGCGGGTATCAGTTTCACCCCTCCGTCGACGCGGTTCTTCTTCTCGAGAGGTTGAGCTCTCAGCAGTCGTGACAGATTTGAGGGTTGGAACCGTTTTTGTTGAGAACGACAGCGTTCTCATTCGTGCCGAGGTGGCAGCTAGTAGAGCTGGCTTTACGGTCTCTGGAGTAGTGCAAGTGCACTGGTTAGGCGACTGTCGGCGTTGTCTCGAACCGGTAAATGGCGATCTCAAAATCGAAGTTCGTGAGGTCTTTCAGTCTCGCGATAGTAGAGAAGATTTATCTGAAATGGTCGCTGACGCCTATTCGACCGAGGTAGAAGACGATGAGGAATTCGTAAATTTGGAACCGGTAGTACGTGACACAGTACTTCTATCCCTTCCGCTTTCTCCACTTTGTAGGGAGGATTGCACGGGACCGGATCCGGGTCGATCTCCGACCTGGACTTTTTCCGTAAACGAACAAGAGCAAGATTCTGGGGGACATCGGGACTTTCGTGATCCGCGCTGGTCAGCTCTTGATGTCTTATTCGAATCGGATGACGAAGGCTGATTTTCTTTGAAAAAAAATTGGTCCTAGAGCACCGACTCGTGCAAGTTCAATCTTGTGGCAGATAGCCTGCGGTAGTAGCCGGGGGACAATTTATGTCAACTAATCCCGGTCACTCTTACGAACGTTCCAGATCATTACGAGTTCACTATGGCCGTCCCCAAGAAGAAGACCTCGAAGTCAAAGGGGCGTAGTCGCCGTGCTGCCGCCTGGAGTCTTAGGGCGGCCCCTCGAAGTACGTGTCCGCGTTGTGGAGAAATTCGTCGTCCACATCGAGTATGTGGAAATTGCGGCTGGTATGGAGGGCGTCAGGCCCTCGAAGTTGACTAACACAGGAAAGGCCTACTATCGATGCTCCCCATAGCGGTTGACGCCATGGGAGGTGATTTCGCCCCCGAAGAGATTATTGCGGGAGCACGAAAGGCGGTCCGAGAGCACGGAATCCCCGTTCTTCTAGTGGGCCGGTTCGACACTTCCACTGACCTCACCGATTTTGAAGTTATGCATGCCTCAGAGGTCATACCAATGGATGCTGATCCCGGTTCAAGTGTTAGGACGCTTAAGGATTCTTCCTTAGTCCGAGCAGCTGAGGCAGTTCGTGATGGAGCCGCTTCGGCCATGGTCAGCGCAGGAAATACGGGTGCGACGATGGCGAGTGCATTACTTCGGATGGGTCGGATTCGTGGTGTGAGTCGTCCAGCGATTGCTACTTTGTTACCATCCCCGGGCACTACTCCAACGGTACTTCTTGATGCTGGTGCTAATGCCGACTGCAATCCAGATTGGCTCGTGCAGTTCGCAAAAATGGGTGCAGTGTTTTCTCAGGCACGGCTTGCTATAGCTAAGCCACGTATAGCGCTGCTGTCGATTGGTGAGGAGGCACGGAAGGGCAGCACATTCACTAAAGATGCCTACGAAGTTTTGTCGAGAGTTCCTTGGAAAGAAGCCTCTTTTATTGGAAATGTGGAAGGCCGAGATCTACTCACTGACGTTGTGGACGTCGTAGTAACAGATGGGTTTACTGGGAATGTGGCACTGAAAACCTTAGAGGGGTCAATGCGGGCGTTTGTCTCTGCCCTCTTGTCGAGTCTTGCCGGACGCCCAGAGGCGGCTATCGCAGCTGAACAGCTGGGGCCAGAACTCGAAGAGCTTTACCGAGAGTTTCATCCTGATACTTACGGTGGAGCGATGTTGTTGGGCGTTAAAGGGGTATGCATTATCAGCCACGGTTCTTCTACTGCTGTAGCGATTGAGAATGCTGTCCGAGTTGCTTCCGAAATGGTTGAGGCAGAGTTTGTTCAGCACCTGTCCTCGGCTGTTGCAACAGATGATGAGGTTTGAAGTGTCTGAGAGTATTTGAATTTTGTTCTCGAGTTTGATCTTTTATTCTGTTTGCTTTTGACCTATGTGAGAACCGAGTAGAATCATTCCGGTAGAGTCTCTTTCGATCGGGGCTCTAGTTTGATTGAGCTGTCCGCCATCAAATTCTCAATAGCTGAGGAGTCCCGTGCCTGCCGAAACCCATGTTGGAGGTGAGCCATTCGGACGTGATGAGGTACTTTCTCTTGTGCGCGAACGGCTCGCCGATATACTCGAAATTGAGCCATCTGGCATTGGTGAGGGTGACTCATTTGCCGATGATCTCGGTGCTGATTCTCTTGCATTGATTGAGCTAGTGGAGGCTATCGAAGAAGAGCTGGCAGAACGTTCGGTTGGTTTTCGTATCGAAGATGAAGATCTTGAAGATCTTAAGACCGTTCGTGACGCCGTCGATTATGTCGTTTCTCGACTTGGCTGATTCCACCGCCCCGAATCAGTGGACGGACGAAAAGCTGACGGATTCATTACAGGTATTTTCAGCGAAGCTTGGATATAGATTTGTTGATACTGAGCTCTTATTCCAAGCTTTAACTCACCGGTCATGGTGCGCTGAGAATGGTGGTGCTTCCAACGAACGATTGGAATTTCTTGGAGATGCAGTGCTTGGGTTAGCGATCGCAGATCGACTTTATAATGACCTTCCGCAGTTTCCTGAGGGCGAATTGGCCAAGATAAGAGCCACTGTTGTGAGCTCTTCCGCGTTGGCCTCTGCAGCTAGGAAAGTTGGACTTGGAGAAGTTCTTCTTCTAGGGAGGGGTGAAGCAGATTCTGGAGGAAGCGATAAAGAGTCCATCTTGGCCGATGCTATGGAGGCTGTGATTGGTGCTGTTTACCTGGACGGCGGACAAGAATCGGCAGAAATTGTTGTTGGTGCGCTTTTTGGGGCTGTTGTCTCAAGGGCATCTGAAGACCCAGGGCACTATGATCATAAAACGAGGCTTCAGGAGCTGGCGGCTCGTCACTTTTCCGACTTGCCAAAGTATTCGCTGTCTGCCAAAGGGCCAGATCATGATAGGCAGTTTGCGGCCTTTGTTGAAGTTGGTAGTCATTCCTACGGACCAGGAGTTGGGACTTCCAAAAAAAGGGCTGAGCAAGCGGCAGCGAGTTTAGCTTGGATGAATTTAAAAGTTCTTGACGTCTCTCCGAACCCAGATTCAGATATTCGCACTACGGCGGAAGTCTTTGGTACAGACGTAGGCTTGGGTGGGGATTGCGATTCTGAAGAAGCCGCGATTGTGACTTCTCGTCCTCGCTTGACAGAAGCAGGGAGTTAGTGATGGTTCTGGCTTTGGAACTTCCAGAGATCGAGACTATTCGACGTGATCTCGATAGAGATCTTACGGGTAAAAAGATTAAGGCTGTCGAGGCAGGTTCGATGTCGTTACTCGACGGGTACCGAAGTCGAAAACATTTCATTTCACAACTTGAAGGAAGCAAGATCACTGCAGTGCGACGCGCTGGCTTGTATCTCTGTATCGAATTAGGCAACCAGTATCTGGTGATACTCCTGGGGCCCGGATCCCTTATGCGACGGCAGCCGGCTAAGGAAGCCACCCAGCCGAGCACTGAGGTAGTTATTACATTTACCCAAGGAGGTCAACTTCGCCTGATAGATACGGAAGGTAAATCAAGACTTCGTGTAGTAGATTCTGCCACGATTTTCGAAGATCTTCCCGAACTAGATTGTTTGGGTTTAGACCCAATTGGCGAGCCGATTTCTTGGACGGATTTCGCTAACCGGGTGAATGGTCGGGAAGCTCGTTTGAAGGATTTGCTTTGTGATGAATCGTTTATCGTTGGAGTAGGTGATATATATAGCGACGAAATCCTATTTTCAGCGGGTCTCCGCCATGACCGCCAGAGTGGATCACTCTCTAGTCAGGAGATTCGTAGGCTGTATCGGGCTGTTGTGGAGATTGTTCATGACGCGGTTAAGTACCGTGGCACGAGTCTTGAAGAACGAGCTTTTGTCGATGTTTTTGGAAGAACCGGGGCATATCAAGATCATCTTGCAGTATTTGGGCGAACCGGAGAGCTCAGTCCACGCAGTCGAGCTCCGATTCAGAGAATCAAATACCGCAACCGTTGGACCTACTATTGCGATACCCAGGTTTGACCTTCTGCTGACACCGTAAGCACTCACCGCATAGGAGGCGCCATTCGCCTATGGTGGGGGGGTGCTAAATCACACCAGTGTAAGTTTGGACCTCATGAGATCCGAACTGGGCCATAGAAACCTCTGTTGAGGAGCGTCCATGTTTCTTAAGCAGATAAGCCTCAAGGGTTTCAAGTCTTTTGCAGATGCCACTGTTGTTGATGTCGAGCCAGGGGTCACTGTGGTCGTTGGACCTAATGGCAGTGGTAAATCCAATATTGTCGATGCTGTAGCTTGGGCACTAGGGGCTCAGGCACCGAGCAGCGTTCGTTCCCAGAAAATGGATGATGTAATTTTCGCGGGTACGGCTGATCGATCCCCTCACGATCGGGCTGAGGTGTCGCTGTTGATTGACAATAGTTGCCGATCATTGCCCGTTGATCTGACCGAGGTGACGATTTCTCGTATTCTTCTACGCTCTGGGGAGAGCGAGTATTGTTTGAATGGAACGCCATGTCGACTTCTTGACATTCAGGAGTTGCTTTCTGACGCGGCTTTAGGTCGACAACAACACATTATTATTTCTCAGGGACAGATAGACGCTGTGCTTAATGCCCGACCTCACGAGCGGCGCATGATTGTCGAAGATGCGGCAGGAATCCTTAAATTTCGAAAGCGTCGCGAAAAGGCAGAAAGTCGACTCCGATCTTCTGAATCTGATCTCGATCGACTTAGTGATATGCAACGCGAAGTTCGTAGGCAGCTTCGTCCGCTAGAACATCAAGCAGAGGCTGCACGCCGACATGGAGGCCTTGTTGATGAGCTTCTGGTGCTGCGTCGTTACCGAAGTGCTTTGGAGTTTCGTGAGATTCGCGAACGTGCCAGAGAAGAAACAAGACGCAGAATTAGGTTAGCCAAGCTTGAAAACGATTCACAGATGGTGCTTCAGAGCAACGACCAGCAACTTTATGAAGCGGAGACTGAGCTGGCAGGAAGTGGTGGAGATGACTTAGGTAACCACCTGATGAGATACGAGTCTTTGAGAGAGCGTGGTCGAGGTCTGAGAGCTGTGCTTATAGAGCGTCAGCGCGGTATCGACCGGGACCGTAAATCCTTTGTATCCCAACAGGTGGTGCTTGGAATTGAGACCGACAAAATGGCTGCAGAGGCAGAGTTGGCATTACTTGAGACCGAAGCAGAAGCTTTGGCGCCGGAAGCTGAGCATCTCGCACTTGCAGAGACCGATCTTGCTGCTGATCGCGCCGCATTTGATGTTAAGTGGGCCGATGGAGTAGCTCTTTTGCGGACTGATGCTGCGGAAGTGCGCGGAGAGCTAGGCGTATTGCGTGCCACCCAAGTAGATCTCATGTCGGAGCGGGAAGGCTTATTAGGTCGTCTTACCTATTTGGGAAAGGAATCTGAACAGCTTGATGCTGCAGCTAATAAATTACGTGGTGAGCTTTCCGAAGGCGAGTCAACTGAGCGACCTATGGCTGAGCACCTTGCTGAGCTAGAAGTGCGGCTTCGGGCTGCCGTGATAGAGCGAAATCGTGCCTGGGAACGTTTCACAGCTTTGGAGGCAGACACACGTACTGTAAGAGCTCGCTCCGAGGCTTTGGCCCTTACTCTTGATGGAGCATGTTCACGATCCGAAGTCACTCAGCTTGACTCGATGAGTGGTGTCCTAGGAACCCTTCTCGACCTTGTCGATATCGAAGAAGGTTATGAGGCAGCCTTCGAGGCAGCTGCGAGTGAGGTGCTTGGCGCTGTTGTTGTAGAAGACATCGAAAGTGCCTTAGATGTCCTTACCACATTTAGAAAGCAGAAGATTTCCGCAGCCGTCCTAGCACTTGGCAGAGAATTGCCCGAAGCTCGGCTTCTAGTAGGAACCCCTATTAGCTCGCATGTTAGGGCGCGAAGCCCTGAAGTGGAGCAGCTACTGAATGGGCTGTTAGGAGGGGTAGCTCTAGTTGAGAGTGAGAAAGCTGTAGAGACCGCACTTGATAATCCGGAAGCGATTTTGGTTACAAAGTTGGGTGATCGATACAGTCCGTTTGGTTGGGCGATCGGAGGTGATCGAGGCGGCGCTATTGCTGACGCACTCGCCGATGCGGATGCACAGCTAATAGATCTTGAGAGGGAACGTTCTAAGGCGGAAGTTAGTTTTTCTGAATTGGAGAAGTCTGTCGAAACTCTTGAGATAGAGGTGACTCGACGTAATCAGGAACTTGACGATCATGACCAACGATTCTCGGTTCTCGTCGAGGGACTTCAACGTCTTCAGACCGAACGTCGTAATGTGTCTGACAAGTTGGATGGCTTCCAGTCTCGGGCAGGGGAGCTTGATGCGCGACTTCGGAGTGATCAACTGCGAATTGCTGAACTTGAGTCGCGACTCCCTGATCTTGAGTCTGCCGAGAGCACTGCCGCCGAGTCAGCTCGGATGATGACTGAGGAGCGTAGCGCCTTCGAGGAACGTGTGTCCGAGCTGAGTGGTCGGCGCACTGCCTATGAGGTTCGGTCGGCCGATCTTGCAGCTCGGCGCAAGCTTCTACTTGACCGGGTCACGGAATATTCGATGAGACTTGACGAACTTAATGACCAGCGCCGCGAAGTGGATCACCGTCGAGCAGAGCTCGATGGGCAAGAAGCTGCTACTACACAGCTCATAAAGATGCTCGACTCTCGTCTTTCTGCAGTCACTGTTTGCCTCAATGACATGCATACCAAGCGTGAGCATCAGTCAGAGAAAATTCGAGAGGTGGCTCAACGCCTAGACGGGCTACGTCGGGATCGGTCTAAGGCAGAAAGAGAGCTTCAGAATGTTAGAGAAGATCTGTCCAAGCTGGAGGTCGAACGCGCTGAAACTCGGCTACGTCTCGAAAACCTGACTGATTCTATATCGGCAGAATTTGATTGCGAGGCGGAGGATCTTGTCCAGATTCCAAGTCCAGATCTTCCTAAAGGGGTTAATCTCGTTGAGCGGATCTCGGAACTTCAGCGAGAACTTGAATTGTTGGGTCCTGTCAATCCATTAGCGCTTGAGGAGTATGAGGCGCTTCAGGTAAGGCATGATTTTTTTGGTGACCAACTAGGCGATATACGTAGCACTCGAAGAGAGCTTCGTAAAATTATTCGCTCAATTGATGACGAAATAGCTATGGCTTTCGAGGTTGCTTTTGGAGCGGTGTCGAAAAATTTCTCAGATCTTTTCGAAACCCTTTTCCCGGGTGGTGCTGGAAAGCTTTATCTGACCGATCCGGAAAATCTTTTAGATACTGGTGTCGAAATCGAGGCGAAGCCCCCAGGGAAGAATATTAAGAAGTTGTCGTTGCTGTCTGGAGGTGAGCGGTCACTTGCGGCTTTAGCGTTTTTATTTGCGGTATTCCGAAGTCGCCCTTCGCCGTTCTATGTGATGGATGAAGTCGAGGCAGCTCTTGATGATGTTAACCTTCATCGCTTTTTAGGTCTTGTGGAGGAGTTTCGTAAGGATGCGCAGCTTTTGATTGTGAGCCACCAGAAACGGACAATGGAAGCTGCAGATTGTCTTTATGGTGTCACGATGGCGCCGGGGGGGTCTTCCCGAGTCATTAGTGAGCGGTTGGATGTTGATCGAGTTTCTGAAGCGGTTGCCTTGACGGGTTGATGCGGTCATAGATAGACCCCTATCCAAACCCGTTGAACAACGATATTTTCAGGAAATGAGAATTCTCGTCGTTGATGATGAACCTGATTTCGTTGATGCAGTAGCACGTGGTCTGCGTCTAGAGGGTTACGCCGTCGACACTGCTAATAACGGTGATGAGGCACTTGATAAAGCGACTTATACGCCTTACGACCTGATCTGTCTTGATCTAACGATGCCTGGTCGAGATGGCTTGGAGTTGTGTGACAGTCTCAGGATTGGAATTTTAGATTATCCGCCACCGCGGATATTAATGTTGACTGCCCGCGGGACCCTCAGCGACCGAATTCTAGGTCTCGATGCTGGTGCCGACGACTATCTCGTTAAACCCTTTTCGTTAGATGAGTTGCATGCACGTATCCGTTCCCTTTTGCGCCGAGATGCTGGAAGATCTGGAGCCGTGTTACATGTAGGTGGGCTTCTATTGGATACGGCTCGCCACCGTGTGGAAGTGGAGGGGCTCGAGATCCATCTTTCCCCGAAAGAGTTTTCTCTACTTCATTATTTTCTGACACGACCCACCGTGGTGGTGTCTCAGGAAGAACTGCTTGAGCATGTTTGGGATGAGAATGCCGATCCTTTCACCCACACGGTTCGCGTGACGGTCGGAACGCTTCGACGAAAACTTTTGGCCTCTGGTGCTGTTGACACGATCGATACCATCGTTGGTAAGGGTTATCGGTTTTTGCCGGGAGGCGGGGTTAGATGATTACCTGGATAAGGGGCAAGATTTCTCGCCTGCCGCCGGCCAGTATCCGTTTGAGGCTAGCGGTCTTCCATTCGACTCTGTTGTTTGGGGTGGCTGCTGTTGTGGTAGGGGTCATCTATCAGAATGTTTCCCGAGTACTTAATGACGAACCTATTTCTCGCAGTCCGGTTCTTGTCGAGCTGGTTGGTCCAGCTGATACTAACGAACTTGGTTCTGAGGATCGTTTAGGTTTCCGTGGTTTTGAACAGGAGATCAACCGTCGGGCTCTTAGCCAGTTGCGCGTGTACTCTGTCGTGGCGCTGGCAGTTTTGTTTCTGGCAAGTTTGGCGATCGGTTGGTATGTATCTGGGTTGTTAGCTCGTCCTATTGGTCAAATTGCTGCTGTAGCTCGAAAAATCCAGGCTACTGATCTTTCTCGTCGGATTAGTTTGGGTGGTCCACTGGACGAGTTTCGTGAGCTTGCTGACACGTTTGATGACATGCTCGATCGACTTGATACAGCTTTCGAGGTACAGAAAAATTTTATACAGGAGGCGTCACATGAGCTAAGGAATCCTCTTGCGGTTATGCGGACCAACTTGGATGTGGTGATGGAAGACCCAGGTGCTGAGATTCAAGACTTCCGTTCAGCGGGAGAGGTAGCTCGAAGAGCTGCATCACGTATGTCAGTTCTTGTAGAAGATTTGCTCCTATACGCATACCACGAGCGTCCTAATTTGGAGCGTGATCCTATAAATCTTGCTGTGATAGTTGAAGAAACGGTTACTGATTTTCGAGCTGCAGCGGAGTCAGAGGGTATCGAATTTGTGACCGATATTGCGGAGCGGCTTCCTGTGATTGGGGACTCAGCGGCGTTAAGGCGCGGACTGGTCAATCTGCTGAGTAACGCTATTCGGGTATCCGTTCCACACTCCTGTGTAATGGTGACTGCGGGGCATGATGATGAAAAAGTTTGGTTATCTGTTCGGGACGAGGGTCCCGGTATCGCCCCAGCAGAGGTTGACCAGGTGTTTCAGAGATTTTGGCGCGGCGATCTCGCTTCCGCTCGTGGAGAAGGGAGATCAGGTCTTGGATTGGCAATCGTTAGACAAATTGCAGAAGGACACGGTGGAAGGGTCACATTGCGTTCAGCAGTTGGAAGTGGGTCGACCTTCACTATCTGGCTGCCTCGCTATGTGGATCATGGTGAATAAGTTGTGATACTGGTTTGATGAAAGAGTGGCCTGAGGATGGCGAGCCTTCAATTGTCGATGCTGCTGAGATCTCGACATCCTCTGAGGTCTCTCCAGATTCTCAAGAGTCGGGTGAGCCTCGACATGTAATAGAGGACGGGACTTTTGTCCCCCTGCCGTCCCCAGTGGCCCCTGTTGACTCTAATCTTCGAAAGGGCATGTGGGCGCTTGTTGTGTTTGTTGGAGCTTCGTTTCTTGTTCTAGTCGGTTTTGTTTTAGGTTGGCTGGTGCAACCGGATGAACAAGGTCGTGAAGTTGTCGTTGCGGGGACGGCGAGTATTGCCTTTCAGTTCTCGGAATTGCCTGTTGACGGTCTTTCAGAAGAACCAGTAGTCGCGGTTGCTGAGGCACTTCAAGATTCGGTGGTGTTAATTGTTGTTCCGGGTTTTGGTCAGGGTTCAGGAATCGTTCTTGATAGGGGTGGACATATAGTGACGAATGCCCACGTGTTGATTGATCGAGCCACCAACGACGAGGCTCTAGCTGCGATAGAGCCGAGTGTCGTTCTACGGAGTGGCCGTCAGATCGCAGCGACAGTTATCGGAGCTGATATACGCCGAGATGTTGCTGTTCTTCGTATCGATGACTTAGCACCCGAACTTGTGCCGGCTACGTTTGGGCCAAGTGAGGAGGTTCGTGTTGGGCAACTCGCAGTGGCTGTGGGGAGCCCCTTCGAGCTAACCCAGACAGTGACCTCGGGAATTGTGAGTGCCATTGGTCGAGTTGTTCCGTCCTTTGGTTGCAACATTGGGCGCGGGCAGAGCGCCGAGTGTGCAGGTGTGGCAACCATTCAAACAGATGCTCCTATCAATCCCGGTAATTCCGGGGGTCCGCTGGCTGATCGGTGGGGCAGGGTGATAGGCATGAACACTTCAATACGTACTAATAACTCCTTCGATGTTTCCAATGCTGGAGTGGGTTTCGCTCTTCCTAGCGACACTGTAGTCGTTGTGGCGAATCGGCTCTTGGCGGGCGAGGAAGTCGCTACTGCCTGGTTAGGAATTGTTGGCACCTCCCCGCGTGATGGTCGTCCGGGTGCTCTTATTGAATCGGTTGAGCCAGGGTCGCCTGCAGATACTGCAGGTCTTCGAGCTGGCGATCTTATTATGCGTTCTGACAGACGACCTCTAGCAGCAATGGATTCTTTGCGCGCAGATATTCAGCTTCGCCTTCCTGGGATGGTGGTCGAACTTGAGTTCGAGCGAGATGGCCTTCTTCAAAGCACCTCGGTTGAGCTTGGATCCTTAGATGAGTTCATGGGCTGATTCGTTGAACAGACATGGAAAACTCGATTAGGCGGACGTTACGATGACTTTACGGACTCACCTAGAGCGTGCCCGTGAGACTCTTGGGCGTAGTCTCTCAGAACTCAAGAGACGTGAGCGTTTTGGTGATTCTTCCTGGCAGGAACTTGAAGAGATTCTTCTTCTTGCCGATGTTGGGTTAAAGACAGCGAGTACTCTCGTCACAAATGTTCGTCAGCGCGTTGCGGCTGACACGGATCTTTTCGATGACATCCTTCATGAGCTTCGCTTTGAAGTGAGAAACCACTTGGAAGCGGTGGATAGATCTTTGTCATTTGAGGGAGAACCAAGTGTTTGGATTGTGGTTGGAGTCAATGGGGTGGGGAAGACTACTACCGTTGGGAAACTAGGTTATTGGGCTGTAGCCAATGGCAAACGAGTCGTCCTCGCTGCAGGTGACACCTATCGCGCGGCCGCTGTCCAACAACTGTCAGTTTGGGCCGATCGCTCCGGTGCTTCCATAGTCCGAGGTGCAGAAGGCTCGGATCCAGGTGCCGTTATTTTCGATGCGATAGAACATGCTGATGCGAGAGATGCCCATTTGGTTGTAGCGGATACCGCAGGTCGAATCCATACCCGAAAAAACCTCATGGATGAGCTTTCTAAGATTCAACGGGTTGCGGAGAGGGGAAACGGAACTATTGCTGAGATCTTACTAGTGATGGATGCTACGACTGGTCAGAATGGTTTGATTCAGGCGCAAATGTTTAGAGAAGCAGTTGGCGTGACAGGACTTGTGCTAACAAAACTGGATGGTTCTTCAAGAGGTGGCTTTGTACTCGCGGTTGAGAAAGAAATTGGATTACCGGTGAAGTTTGTTGGAGTGGGAGAGGGTCCCAGTGATTTGGCGCCTTTTGTTCCCAGTGAATTTGTCGAGGCCCTGTTTGGGCCTAGTTCTGGGCTTTCCGAACGGTCTAGTTGAGACAGGATTGTTATGTTTGAGAGTCTTTCCAGCCGATTCGAGGGGATATTCCGAAGTGTACGAGCTCGGGGCCGTCTTGGATTGGAAGATATCGACGAGATCTTGGGAGAAATTCGAATAGCACTCATTGAAGCGGATGTGAATCTTCGAGTTGTTAGGACACTTGTAGATCGCATACGAGATCGTGCAGTTGGGCGAGAGCTGAGTGGTGTTCTGAACCCCGCCCAACAGGTCATCAAGATAGTTCTTGAAGAATTAACCCGGGTGCTCGGTGGCGAGAAGACGACTGTGACATTCGCTTCGAGTCCACCAACTGTCGTCTTACTTGTCGGCCTACAGGGGGCAGGGAAAACCACGACTGCGGCCAAGCTTGCCGCTTGGTTCAAGACTCAGGGAGGCAGCCCTTTTCTAATTGCTGCCGATTTAGCCCGACCAGCGGCTGTAGAACAACTTGTTACGTTGGGGTCTCGTATTGACGTTTCCGTCTACAGCAGTTCTGGTAACCCGGTTCGAGTGGCAGATGAAGGGCTTAATGAAGCGGTCCGGTTGGGACACGACGTTGTTATTTGCGACTCAGCCGGTCGGTTGGCCCTTGACGCTCAGTTGATGGATGAAATTAGTCAAATTTCGACCGTCCTCAACCCCGACTACACCTTCATGGTTGTTGATTCGTTGACCGGACAAGATGCCGTCAATGTGGCAGAAGCATTTCACTCTCGGCTCGAACTGGATGGTGTGGTGCTAACTAAGCTTGATGGAGATTCCCGAGGAGGTGCGGCCCTCTCGATCAGTGAAGTGGTGGGTCGACCTGTGGTATTTGCCACTACTGGAGAAGGAATTCAGGATCTGGAGATTTTTCATCCGGACCGGATGGCTAGTCGTATTCTGGGCATGGGTGATGTGGAGACACTGATTGAGAAAGCTGAGCAAGCATTCCGGTTAGACCAGACGGAAAATGTGATAGACGGAATTACTGCTAGTACGTTCAATCTTGATGATCTTGTTGCGCAATTGCGTCAACTTAGACAAATGGGACCGGTAGGAAACTTGTTGAAGATGTTGCCGGGTATCAGTGGACAGATGCAACAGACTGAGGTTGACGAGAGTCGGATCGATCGTATGGAAGCCATTGTCAACTCGATGACCTTAGAAGAGCGCACGAATCCGGATGTAATCGGTGCTTCTCGAAGAGCTCGTATTGCTAATGGAAGTGGGACAAAAGTTGAGGATGTAAGACAACTAGTAACCCAGTTTGGCGAGATGCGAAAGCTTATGAAGCAGATGGATGGATTTGACGGTGGGCGGAGGGATAAACGCTCCCGACAAGGTAAGAAGAGCGCTCGTAAACGTCGAGGTGGCCGAACGACACCAAGTGGTTCTATTACTCCGGTAAAACGTCCGTTGGCTTTACCCGGACTTGGTGGCGAGGGTTCCTTAGATAAAATAGGTTTCCCAGAGATACATAATGAAGGGCGATTTATACCGGACTCTTAGAGCCCAATCGGTCAGATTGGACGATACGTGTCACAGAGATTCCTTATTTCAGCCCAGATGGCGATTTAAGGGATGGAAAGCTCGTTTAGATCCGGCAGACTGTTCCCCCAGGCGTCTGTATGAAAACTACAGATGACCTAACGCTAGGTTCCCTTTCTGGGAGCGTTTTACCGCCGAGAGTCCAACGATGAGAGAGTGAGTCCGACGTGGCTGTCAAACTCCGCCTTATGCGGATGGGAAAGAAAAAGCATCCGACTTACCGGGTGGTCGCTGCCGACTCGAGAAAGGCCAGAAACGGTCGCTTTATAGAGGTTCTCGGATTTTATGATCCGCATCCTGAGCCTTCGGTGGTCAAGATCGATAATGATAAGGCGGTTGCCTGGTTACGAAATGGAGCTCAACCAACAGAGCGTGTTGAGAAGCTTTTGAGGATTTCCGGTGCTTTGGCGGACAGCTCGGCCGGAGCAGTAGTCGCCGCTGATGTGGATGTCGCCGCTGATGTGGATGTCGCCGCTGATGTGGATGTCGCCGCTGATGTGGATGTCGCCGCTGATGTGGATGTCGCCGCTGATGCCTCTGAGTCGATTATTGAGGAGGACGAGTGAGTACTGCACCAACCGCTGAACGAGTTCTTGGCCATCTGATTCGGTCAATTGTTGAATTGCCGGAAGAAGTCGAGATTGAAACCTCCGGTTCGGAGCGCTGTGTTTTTTCAGTGACAGTAGCTGATGGCGATATGGGCAGGGTGATAGGTAAGCGAGGGCGCGTGGCAAACGCCATTCGGACTATCGTTCGTGCTGCGGCTGTACAGGACGACGTCGAGATTGACGTCGAATTTGTTGACTGACCAAAAGGACATCAACACTCAGGTGCCTCGTATGCTTGAGGTTGGTCGAATTGATCGGCCTCACGGAATTCGTGGAGAGGTTCTGGTCACCTTGTATACCCCACAAGTGGAGCGCCTTTCCGCAGGCAGTGTTTTGGCCACTGATAGAGGGGACCTAACTGTTCAAAGGAGTCGGCCACACAGAAACCGTTACCTGGTGAGCTTTGCTGGGATCTCAGATCGTGATGGGGCTGAGGATTGGCAAGGTGTGACTTTGCTTGCCGAGTCGGTGGAGGACCCGGACAGCGAAGTACTTTGGGTTCATGAGGTAGTGGGTCTTCGTCTTTTTGACCAGTATGACTATGATCGGGGACAGATCACTGGAGTCATTGACAATCCCGCTAGTGATCTTCTCGAATTAGAAAACGGAGCTTTGGTCCCTGCAGCTTTCATTGTCGAGCATCATCCTAGAGACAGAATTGTTGTGAGTGCCCCAAAGGGCCTGTTTGACGATATGCACGAGCCAGAAGCTAATGATGCGCATTGATATCTTCACGATCTTTCCTGAAATGGTGAAGAATTACATCAAACAAAGTGTGCTTGGACGTGCGGTGACTGGCGGCTTGATTGAAATAAATGCTTGTGATCTTCGTTCGGCGGCAGTTGATCCGCACCGGTCCGTAGATGACAGTTCCTTCGGTGGGGGAGCGGGAATGCTGTTCATGCCAGAGCCGATCTTTGCAGCGGTAGAGGCTGTCAAACCTCCGAGACCTTTGTTTTTGATGAATCCAGGTGGTCGATTATTTGACCAAAGCGTTGCAGAGGAACTCACTGAGCTCAAGGGATTTTCTCTACTATGCGGACGCTATGAAGGGGTCGACGAGCGGATCCGCACGGAACTTTGTGACGCAGAGCTCTCAATTGGTGACTTTGTATTGGCGGGGGGTGAACTCGCGGCACTGACAGTTATAGAGACGGTTGCCCGTCTTATTCCGGGTGTGCTCGGTAATGAGAGGTCAAGTAGCGAGGAATCTTTCTCATCTGGTTTACTCGAATACCCCCAGTACACTCGACCGGCTTTTTTTCGGGGTCTTGAAGTTCCACAGGTGCTTCGATCTGGAGATCATCTCCAAATTGCTAGATGGAGGCGTGCTAAAGCTTTGTCACGTACTATCCAGGACCGCCCTGACCTAGTTGAGAAGAGGGGAGGCCTAACCGAGGAAGAACAGCAATTGTTGGTTGAGTATCCCCACGACACTTGATCTTCGCCATCAGGTGCTGGATATAAGAGTCCTTCCCCTATGCTGCTAGGTCTGCCCAGTTGGCGGAGTGAGTTGCGGGTGACTCAACTCCCGGATCAGAAGTAGGAAATGTTATGCAGCCCACCGATCTGATTGATCAGGACAATCTGCGCGATGATGTCCCTGATTTCGGTATTGGCGACACGTTGCGGATTCATGTCCGTGTCATCGAAGGTAACCGTCAGCGTATCCAGGTATTCGAGGGTGCTGTTATACGCCGGCAGGGAAGCGGTGTACGAGAGACATTTACCGCCCGAAAGCTCAGTTTTGGTGTTGGTGTAGAGCGTACTTTTCCGGTTCATTCACCGGTTATCGATCGGATTGAGGTGGCTTCTCGGGGCGATGTCCGTCGGGCTAAACTCTATTATTTGCGGGATCGGGTCGGAAAGCGGGCCAAGGTAAAAGAAAAGCGAGATTTCTAGCGATTGGCTCTATTGGGTCTTTTGGTCCAACAACCTCGGTGCCAGTGCCTCCTAAGGTCTGGTGCTTCTTTTGGGACTATCACTAGGTGACCCATCCCTTTCGGAATTGGTCTGTTACATCCGGGACATTGGTATGTCTTTAGGCTTTGATAGGGCTGAATCTGCCGAACCTCAAATGCTCCAAGTGCTTCGGGACTATCCACAGTGCAGTAGCTGCTAACCGTTCAGCGCCCAGAGCACGAGCAGTACTCCTACTAGGAGGCCGGCGGCAACGTAAGCTAGATCAGAGGGTTTGCGATGGCGAGGCCTTCGAGGGTCGAATCCCATTTGAACAGTATCGCTGTTCAATCAGTTAAAGTGAGTTTTAATGTCGGTTGTGCATATAGAAGATCCATCGCGCATACTGTCGGTTACCAACACTTCTAGATGTGGCCCCGGATCGAGGAGGAGGCATCCTATGCGACATGATTCTTGGCGGTCTCGAGGAAGGCGCAGGTCTGGGCATCAAGCGTTAAGGGTCGCTTTTTTGGCACTGCTGAGCGTGTTGATGCTGCCTGTGGTGGCAGCCGCCCAGGAGCTCGATCCCGCTCCTACACCCGGGAATGGCAATCAGTTGCCGCCGTGTCCTGAGGGTCAGACGTGTCCTGAGCCTGGTCAGGGCAATCAGGGCAATCAGGGCAATCAGGGCAATCAGGGCAATCAGGGCAATCAGGGCAATCAGTTGCCGC
>Ga0310344_10000471_pt1 | contig 31695 bp, 30 predicted proteins | sample HC15DNA20200_MG_FD_203801 | JGI IMG/M metagenome (GOLD analysis project Ga0310344, IMG submission 203801) | Marine microbial communities from station ALOHA, North Pacific Subtropical Gyre - HC15-DNA-20-200_MG | ecosystem: Environmental > Aquatic > Marine > Oceanic | place: Pacific Ocean: North...
ATTTTACCCCATCCTCTTATCTCAACAGCTTCATCTCTACAAAGCGCAGCAATCATTTCATAAATTATAATTTCCACAATTTTTTCTATGTCTGATCGAGTAATACTCGGATTCATGTTGCAAAGGTCTTGCACCAGTTCTGATTTCACCATAAGTTATTATATAACTATTTTTTACTTTTTGGTTTTTTTTTATTTAAAATAGGACCGAGGATATCTGCTAGTTTTGCTCCACTATCAGTAGATCCGTATTTTTTAACAGCTTCTTTTGATTCTTGTTCTTCTAAAGCTTTTATTGATAAAGAGACTTCTTTTTTTTCATGAGAGATTTCAGTAATCATAGCATCAACTTTATCACCTGGAGCAAATCGCGACGGACGTGCATTTTCTACATCTTTGGCCAGCTGATTTTTTTTAATGAGTAATAACAAATCTTTATTACCAGTATGAACATAAATTCCATTTTTAGATGAATGATCAACGAAGACTGTTATAATTTCTGAAACTTTTTTGTTGGAGAAAAAACTAAAAGGATCATCTTTAAGTTGTTTTATTCCAAGTCTAATTTTTTCTTTTTTTTCATTTATTTCTAAAATTTTAAATTTAACAAGTTGATTTTTTTTATATTTTTCTAATTCTGTATCTCTTTCATTCCAACTTAGGTCTTTGTAATGAATCATGCCGTCAAGCTCAGAGTCTTTAATTGATATAAACAAGGCATAATCAGTTATATTTTTTACAACACCTTCTGCTGTATCATTTACTTTATATTCTTTAGCGAACTTAACCCATGGATTTACCAGTGTATTTTTATAACTTAATGAAAGTCTTCTTTTTTCAGGATCTTTTTCTAAAATTTGTACTTCAATTTTTTGAGATGTAGATAAAACTTTACCTGGATGAATATTTTTTTTAGTCCAAGATAATTCTGATTGATGAATTAAACCCTCTAATCCTTCTTCTAATTTAGCAAAACAACCATAATCTTGAACTTTAGTTACTGTAGCAGGATAATTTTTCCCCACAATATAGTTGTCTATAGTTTTCATGTAAGGGTCTTCGGTTAATTGTTTTATACCTAAACTTATTTTTTTTGATCCTTCTTCTATTTTAATTATTTTTGCTTTTATTGTTTGCCCAATAGATAAAAGTTCAGCCGGTCTACTAATTCTATCCCAAGATATATCAGTTATGTGAAGAAGTGCGTCAACGCCATTTATTTCCACGAAAGCACCCCAATCAGTTAAATTTTTTACAGTTCCTTCAACAACATCACCTTCTTTAATTTTTTCTAAAATTTTATTTCTATCTTTATCTCTAATTTTAGCCATTATTGCGCGTCTTGATAAAACTATATTTCCTCTTTTTTTATCTAATTTTACACACTCAAATGTTTGTGGGATTCTCATTAAATGATCTATATTTTTTAAAGGTCTAAGATCAACTTGTGAGCCAGGTAAAAAACATAGGCAGGACTCAACGTCTACGATAAAACCACCTTTGCATTTTGATATTATTACTCCTTTAACTTCCTCTTTATTATCAAAAGCTTTTTCCATTTTTTTCCAGGAATGAGCCTTTCTAGCTTTTTCGCGACTTATTACAACATCTCCACTTCTATTTTCAATTTTTTCCAACAGCACATCAATTTTTGAACCAATTTTTATTTTATCTATTTCTTTTGTCAGTTTAAATTCATCGATAGGTATAGCTCCTTCACTCTTTAATCCCAAATCAACAAAAACAAATTTTTTTCCTATCTTGCTTATTATTCCGGTGGATATTTCACCTTCCTTAAATTTTCTACTGTTTAGGTCTTTAGAAAGGAGTTGCTCGAATTCTTTATGAGAATCACTTTTGTCTGTTTTAATAATTTCTTCCATATTTCAAAATTAATTTATCTTTAACTATTCTCGAAATTTTCCCAAACATCTGTTTTTTATTTAATTTCGAGGTGTCAACAATTACCGCACCATCAGGGATACGTAAAGGGCTATTTTTTCTTTTAGTATCTAGTAAATTTCTTAATCTTATAGATTTTTCAACTTCTTTGAGCTTTATTTTCTTCTTATTTTTTTTAAATTCTTTAAATCTTCTTTTAGCAGCTATTTTTAGAGAGCATTTAAAAAAAAATTTTATATCAGCTTTTGGAAATAAAATACCCATATCTCTTCCTTCTAGGATAGCAAGTTTTTTTTTTGAAAATTTAATTTGATATTTTTTAAGCAGCTTTCTTACTATTCCTTTTTTTGCAATTTCTGCAGTAAGCTGAGTAACTGAAGGAGAGTATAAATTTTTTTTCTTTACACTTTTTAAATTAATGTTTTTAGTTATTTTTTTTAAAAATATTTTATTGTGTGAATTTTTTTTATTTTTAAGCAGTTTGTATGCAACAAATCTATAAAGTAAACCACTGGTGAGTAATTTTAATTTGAATTTTTTACTTAAATATTTGGCAGCTGTAGTTTTTCCAGAACCTGCACCAGAATCACATGTTATTAAAAGCCTTATATTATTTTTTAATTTCATATTTTGCCCCTATATCCCTCATTATGTATAGAAACTTTGAAAATGAAGTGTTAACCGTTTGAAAATTATTAATTTCAACTTTACCTCCCAAGATTTGTCCTAAGCAAAAAAAAGACATTGCAACACGATGATCATGTTTTGGAGAAATTATTAATTTTTTTTCTATTTTTATTTTTGGGTTGCCAAATATTTTTATACTGTCAGATTTAGATTTAGTTTTAATTCCAATTTTATTTAATCCTAATTCCATACTTTTAATTCTATCTGATTCTTTATGTCTAAGTTCATTAATTCCAGAAAAATTAGACACCCCTTTTATAACCGAGGCTATTACAAATAATAAGGGAAATTCATCTATTGCAAAAGGTACTAATTTTTTTGAACAATTTATGGGTTTTAGTTTGCTACTTGTTATTAGAATATCGCCAACTGGCTCACCAGACTCTTTTTTTAAATTTAAAATTTTAATATTAGCATTCATCTTTTTTAAGATCTTAATAAATCCAATGCGCGTAGGATTGCAGTTAACACCTTTAATTAATAATTTTGATCCCTTGGTTAATAAAGCTAAAAGAATAAAAGGAGCCGCTGATGAAGGGTCACCAGGAATTTTTAAGTTAAAACTATGAAGATTTTTTTGTCCTTTTAAATAAATTAAATTACCATTATTTAGCTTTTTAACTTTTATTTTTGCTTTAATAGAACTTAAAAGATTTTCGGTATGATTTCGTGATATTTTTTTTTCGAAAACTCTGGTTATTCCTGGAGTATTTAGGGCTGCCAACAAAATAGCAGATTTAACTTGGGCTGAACCGATGTTTTCAACGTGATCTTGAGCTAGGGGCATGTCTGTTCCTTCAACATTAATTGGTAAAGTAGTTTTATTTTTTGGATAAAAATTACAGCCAATTTTTGAAAGTGGTTTAAAAATTCGCCTCATATCTCTTTTATTTAAGCTGTTATCTCCATAAATTTTAATTTTTAAATTTTTTTGCGTTGATAGTAACGCAATTAACATTCTAGCCAAAGTTCCTGAGTTTCCAGCGTAAAGCTCATTTTTTTTTGGTTTTTTAAAAGATGACAATCCGTTTCCATAAACGATGTATTGTTTGTTTTTTTTTATAATTTTTACTCCAAGTTTTTTTAGACAAACAATTGTGTTATTAACATCTTCACTTTCTAAAATATCTTTTATATTCGATTTTCCCATACATTGGCTGGCTATTAATAAGGCACGGTGAGAAATGCTTTTATCACCCTCTACTAAAATTTTTTTATTAAATTTTGTAATTTTTTTATTTATAAAAACAGAAAACTTTAGATTCATTTAAATTATAATTTAAAATCAGAACCAAAGTAAAGTTTTTGAGCCTCAGTTGTATTCACAATTTCTTTTGGTGAACCATTAGCTACAATAGTTCCATTAGCTAAAACATACGCTCTATCTACTACACTTAGAAGCTGTGACGCGTTATGGTCAGTAACTAAAACTGCACATCCGCGAGCTTGTAATTTAATTAACAATCCTTTTATTTCTTGGATTGATAATAAATCTACCCCAGCAAATGGTTCGTCTAGCAACAGTACTTTTGGATTATTTATTAAACATCTAGCTATCTCAGTTCTTCGCCTTTCTCCGCCAGATAAAGATGTAGCTTTAACATCTCTTAAATGGGTTATAGAAAATTCGGCTAACAACTTTTCTACGATATCTTTTTGCTCTTTAGCTTTTTTTTTAACAATTTGCGCTATTCCTAATAAATTTTCGTAAACTGTAAGCCCTCTAAAAATGGCCGTTTGTTGCGGCAAGTATGCAATACCCAATTTTGATCTTTCATGTATTGCTAAGTTAGTTAATTTTGTATTTCCCAAAAATATATCACCATAATCACATTTTAAAAGACCCAAAACAATATTCATGAATGTACTTTTTCCAGCTCCGTTACTTCCAAGCAAACCTAACATTTCACCTTGATTCAAATGTATATCTATTTTTCTAAGAATAACTCTGTCCAAAAATGATTTTGAAATACTTTTTGCTGAAAGTATTGGCTTAGATTTAAATTTTACTATTCTAAATTTTTTTATGTTACTCATTCGACTAATTTTATATTAACTTTTTCATTTTTTTTAAACATTGAAACGCGATATTGATTAGATATAAAATTATATTCAATTTTATCAGCTTCAAGGGAACTTTTATCATTTGTCAATATAACATCGTTAAAAACAATTGCTTTATCATTTGATGCTAATAAATCTAAGTTTTGTGATAATATTGTTGTTTTTCCGTCTGTTGCCTTCACGTTTTCTTCAAAAAAACAGTCATATTTAATTTTGTTATAGCTTCCTTTATCGCTTGTAATAACAACTATTCTATTATCTGATAGGACTAGTATAACTTTCATTCCTTCCATAAAAACTACATCCGGTTCTTCTGGTAAAATATATGCTTTTTTTGATTGGACTGTAAAAGGTTTATCAAAATCATATAAACCCTTATATTCAACATTATCAAACGTATTTAATGTGCTGTCTTCGGTTTGATTTACTTCTATGTCTAAAGTTTTATTTTTTTTTGAAATCTTATTTTCGTTTATTTTTGGATAGTAAAGATAAGTAGCTAGTATTAATACAATTCCGATGAATACAAGACTAATTTGAATTGTTTTTCTATTTCGCACTATTTTATTCCTCGAGTAAGGCAATGGTGCATGTGGAGTATACCAACAATATTTTTAATTCTTTTTTTCATATCTTTATTTTTTGCAACTAACAAAGAAGTTATTTTTTTAGAATTCATTACTTCAATAGCAGCAAGGGCTGTAGCATTTTCAGAAATCCAAGTAGGATTTTTAGTTGATATATCATTAATTTTTTTCTTGAAAAGATTATTGCTATTCCTTCTAATATCTCCATCGCTAATTATATTTATTTTTCTATTTGCTTCTTTTACACAAACTATTCCTAGCCTTTTTTTTGTCATTTCCGAAATTGCTGCGCGAATAGATTTATTGGCTAAAATTATTGGTATTTTTTTTCCTGTTGCCATTATCTCTTTTACTATAATTAAAGATGTACCTAAAGTTCCTGCAGGATGAGTATTTACAAATTTCTTATTTGTCCATTTTTTTCGTTTCATGCAAGCAATAGCAAGTGAGTCACCCCAAGATAAAAAATTTAACGATGAAGCAGTTGGAGCTAAGCTATGACCGGCTTCAATAACTTTTGGCAATAAAATTTTTACAGTCGAATTTTTTAAAAGCATTGATGTAGATTTACAACTGACACCAATTACTGAAATTTTATTTCTGTTAGCAAAGCGCAAAATTGTATTTAGTTCCGAAGATTCTCCTGAAACACTAAAAACTAACAATACATCTTGATTTTTTTGTACAACACCAAGACCTCCATGTTGAAGGTCATTTGCTGAAAAGGCAACACTTGGTGTACCTAAACTCGACAATGTTGCAGAAACTTTTAAACTTACAAGATAACTTTTTCCTACTCCAACAACTAAACATTTACCTTTCATCTTGGAAAGTAAAGTTACTGCTTTTGGGAATTCTGAAGAACTTTTAAAAAAATTAGCTAATTTTTTTAAAGCTTGAATTTCTGTTAAAACAGTTTTTTTTGCGATTTGTAAGTCCTTATTCATTAGTGCTGAAAAATATCCTCAGTAAATCCATTTTGATCGAGTTTAATTCTTGTTTTTAGAAAAAGAATACAATTTTCATAAAGTTTTAATCTATTTTCTCTAACTAACATTTTATAAAGATCATCTTTTATTTTATGTAAATATATAACATCATTACTACAATACTGAAGTTGAGCATCGGTTAATTCATTTAAGTCTTTATTCCAATCGCTACTTCCCAATCTTTTATCTAATTTTTTTCCACAAAATTCTAAAGCCAAATCTTTTAAACCATGATTTTGTGTATATGTTCTACATAGCTTGCTTGCTAGTTTGGTATCAAAAATATTTTTAACATTACATTTTAAAAAATATTCTAAACCAGATACATCATATCTTAAATAGTGGCCAATTTTTGTAATTTTTTCATTTTCTAAAATTTTAACAATATTAGGAGCTTTATATGTTTTTCTATTAGGTTGAATAATATAAGCATCATTATTTCCTGTGCTGAACTGTACTAAACTTAATTTATCCCTATGAGGAATTTGCAAGCCAGATCCTTCTGTGTCAACAGCCAGACTAGAATGTTTTTCCAACTCTTTTAATGCTTCAGTCGAAATATCATCTTGAAACTTATAAATTTTAGTCATACCTAAAACCATATATAATGTTAATATTAATAAAATGCAAAATAATCAGAAAATAATAGCTATTTTTGGCGGCGGCGGATTTTTAGGCAAACATTTAATGCGTGAACTAACAAAGTTAGACTATCGTGTTAAAGTGGCTACGCGTAATCCTTATTTAAAGGGGTATTTAAAACTTTTAGGCAGCCCAGGACAAATTGAGCTTTTTAAAACCAATATTTTTAATGAAGATGACGTTAAAAGAGTTTTAAAAAATTGTGATTTAACAATTAATCTTGTTGGAATTTTATACGAAACTAAAAATCAAAAATTTAACCAAATACATTCTCATTTTCCCTATCTACTAAGTAAACTTTGTAACGAAATGGGAGTAAAAAATTTAGTTCATCTGAGCGCTCTAGGTGTTAAAGAAAAAAATGTTTCTTTATACATGCAGTCTAAACTTGAAGGGGAAAGAAACATTCAAAATACATTTAGACCTTCAGTTATTTTAAGGCCATCGGTTGTTTTTGGTCCTGAGGATAAGTTTTTTAATACTTTTGCATCTTTAGCTCAATTTTCTCCTATGTTACCATTAATTGGGGGCGGTAAAACAAAATTTGCACCAATTTATGTTGGAGATATTGCGAAAGCCATTGTAAAAGGATTGCAGCTAAATAACTCACAACCTAAAATTTTTGAACTTGGCGGACCTAAAAATTATTCTTTTAAAGAACTTATGGAGATATTGTTAACAGAGATAAAAAAAAAGAAATTATTAATTCCTATTTCTTTTAAAATAGCAAAATTTCAGTCATATTTTCTTCAAATGTTACCGAATCCGATTTTAACTCCTGATCAAGTTGAAATGTTAAAAAATAATAATATTGTTAGCGGAGATTATCCTACTTTGAGCGATCTTGGTATTAGTGGAACAACCGTCGAAAGTATTTTGCCAAAATATATCTATAGATTTAGATCTGGCGGACAGTTTGGTTAGTTCTAAAGTAAAAATTTTTACTAATATAAATTTTAAGCAGATTTAATTTTTTTCTCAATAAACTGCGGTATATCTTCATCAGTAATTTGATCTTCTTCTTTAGCATTTTTAGGTTGAAATGCATAAAGAACATGAAGTTGACAATAAGGAAATTTGGGCATTGGCTTTCTTCCGCAAAAATAAAATTTTTTCTCGTATGGATGACCAATTGGCCATCTGCAAGTTTCATCAGTTAATTCTTCAAGTTTTTTTGGGTTTTCCTGTTCAAAATTTTTATCTAACAACAAAGCCTTAAATTTTGCTTTTCGGCCAAGTTTTTGCTGCTTAACTTCATGCACATTATTTTTTTCATCAGGTGACCTTGGGCCTGTTTTTTTTGATACAGCTCTTGCTTGTAATTTTAATCTGTGAGCTTTTCCAATTACAGCATTTCTAGTAGTGTCACCTAGTTGAGCTGCTATTTGACTAGCAGTATGTCCTTTTTTCCAAAGTTCCTTTAATTTTTCTTCCTTTTCGGGCGTCCAACTCATTTTTTTTATTATATGATTAAAACTACTATATATTGTATTTACAATATAAAAATACACGTTATGTGGATATGTTATTAACAGTCAGACCACCTTTATATTCGGTTATTTTTTAATATATAAGCTTTCTCATGAGTGGACTTGAAAACAAATATAAAATTTATGAAAAAAAATTTGGCCCTATTAACTGGATTGGATTCTGGACGCTTTATAAAAAAGAAGTTTTAAGATTTTTAATCGTCGCTATTCAGACGGTTATTTCTCCACTTGTAACTTCTCTTCTTTTTTTACTAGTGCTTTCCATAGCTATAGGAAATGATAGAGGTGAGGTTTTAGGCCTTCCTTTTATAACTTTTCTTGCACCGGGTCTAATTGCTATGCAATTTATTCAACAGGCCTTTTCACATTCTTCCTCATCAATAATGATAGGAAAAATACAAGGAAACATCGTAGATATCCTTTATGCGCCTCTAACTGCAGGCGAAATTACTATGGCTTTAAACTTGGCAGCATGCACAAGAAGTATTCTTATTGCTCTTGTTTGTATTATTGTATTTAATTTTATAATTGATTTACATTTTTATAACTTTTTTTATATTTTTATTTTTACTTTTTTAGGTTCATTTATTTTAAGTTCTATTGGAATCATTATTGGTCTATGGTCGGAAAAATTTGACCATATGGCATCTGCAACTAATTTTATAATAGTTCCCCTTTCATTTTTGTCAGGCACCTTTTATTCTATTGATAGATTGCCAAGTTTTTTAAAAAATATAAGTGAATTAAATCCTTTTTTTTATATTATAGATGGATTTAGATATGGCTTTTTAGGGATCGAAGATGGTTCAGTAAAATTTGGATTTTTATATCTTTTTATATTAAGTTTTATTACTTGGTTTGCAGCTTATATTTTGTTTAAAAAAGGTTATAAAATAAAATCATAGTTTATTTATGAGTTCAATTCTTGGAACATATGCAAGGAAACCTATTTCTTTTACAAAAGGAGAGGGAAGCTATCTGTATACAGAAAAAGGAGAAAAATATCTGGATTTTGTCCAGGGAATCGCAACTAATATATTGGGTCATTGTCACAAACATTTAGTAAATGCTATCCAAGAGCAATCAAAAAAATTATGGCATGTTTCGAATGCCTTTACTATTTCTGAACAAGAAAAATTAGCTAAAAGATTGACAGAAAATACTTTCGCTGATTTTGTTTGTTTTCAAAATTCGGGAACCGAGGCAACAGAAGCAAGCATTAAAATTGCAAGAAAATATTTTCACTCAATTAATAAACCTGAAAAAAATAGAATCATTACGTTTGAAGGAGCTTTTCACGGCAGAACTTTAGCCGCATTATTTGCAGCTAATAATCCAAAACATACTGAAGGTTTTGGTCCAAAGGTAGATGGTTTTGACCAAGTTCCATTTGCAGATCATGAAGCTATTAAAAAAGTAATAAACGATAATACCGCAGCAATAATGGTTGAAACTATTATGGGGGAAGGAGGAATAAAAGTTTTGCCAGATTTTTGTATAAAAGGTTTAAGAGAATTATGTGACAAGCATGATATGCTTTTAATTTTAGACGAAGTGCAAAGCGCATATAGAACTGGAAATTTTTTTGCGTTTGAAAAATCGGGAATAACCCCAGATATTGTGCCAATAGCAAAAGGTATTGGAGGAGGTTTTCCACTTGGCGCCTGTTTAGTTACAAAAAAAGTTTCGTCAGGTATGACACCAGGATCACACGGTAGTACTTTTGGAGGAAATCCGTTAGCGATGGCCGCAGGAAACGCTGTACTTGATATTATTCTTAAAAAAGATTTTTTCAAAAATGTAAAAGAAAAAGGCGAATACTTTCAAAAAGGTTTAATAAAAATTAAAGAAAATCATTCAAAAATTATTGAAGAAATAAGAGGGGCGGGTTTAATAAAAGGATTAAAAATGCTTGTTAACAATGATGAATTTATTCAAAAGCTCTCGGATCATAAAATGCTAGCAATAAAAGCTTCTGAAAATGTTATAAGACTTTTTCCCCCTCTCATAGTAAGCAAGCAAGAATTGGACGAAGCTTTAGAAAAAATAGAAAAAGTTTGTAAAGAAATGAGTTAGTATGAAAAATTTTATTAATCTTTCAGATATAAATAAAAAAGAATTAAGAAAAATAATTGAGCACGCGAAGTTGCAAAAAAAAAATAATACAAACTCTCATCTCCCCATGACTGGAAAGACGCTAATTATGATATTTGAAAAACCTTCAACAAGAACCAGGCTTTCATTTGAAATTGCAATGAAAAAACTAGGAGGACATGTGTTGGTTTTGAACCCAAAAGAAAGTCATTATGGGAGTGGCCACGAAAGTATATATGATACTGCAAAAATTTTATCAAAATATGGCGATATAATTATGATGAGAACTCACAAACATGAGCACTTTTTAGAATTTGCTAAACATTTAGAAATTCCATTAATTAATGGTTTAACAAACTTAAGTCATCCAGTGCAGCTAATGGCTACAATTATGACTTACGAGGAATTAAGAGGACCGATTGTAAATAAAAAAATTGCGTGGCTAGGAGATAGCAATAACATCGTTTATTCTTTGATTGAGGCTGCAGTACAGTTTAATTTTAAACTTGCCATTGCTTGTCCAAAAAAATTAAGACCTAGCAAAGAAATAGTAGAGTGGGCAAAAAATAAAAGAGCAAATATTATAATAACAAAAGATCCTGAACTGGCAGCTAAAGGAGCTTCAGCTATAATCACCGATAAATGGATTTCAATGTCAGATAATGCAAAAAAGAAAAAAAAAAGAAAATTATTGAAACCTTATCAAGTAAATAAAAAAGTTATGAAATTAGCTAAACCAGACGCAGTATTTATGCATTGTTTGCCAGCCAATAGAGGAGAAGAAGTTACCGATGAAGTTATGGATGGCAAACAATCTGTAGTTTGGCTAGAAGCTTTAAATAGAATTCATGTTCAAAAGAGTATTATCGAATGGTGTCTTAAATAAATATTTATTCTATTGGCAGTGGGCTATCTGAATTTTCATTCATGTATAAAATTACAGCCGCTCTATCCTCAGGTTTTTTTAAACCAGCAAAAGCCATTTTGGTGCCTTTTATCCATTCCTTTGGTTTAATTAAAAAACCATTCATCTCATCAAATGACCAGTTTTTTCCATGTGAAGATAAAGCCTTAGAGTATTTATAATCAGCAACAGCTCCTGCTTTTCTTCCTATAACTCCCCATAAAGCTGGGCCAATCTTGTTACCTCCACCTTTGGAAATACTATGACACGCTGCGCATTTTTTGAAAATTTTTGCTCCTTCTGCCGCGCTTGTAGAAGCAAACATTACCATGATGCTAGCGTCTCCAGCTTCCGTAGATTCAGTGGTAGTAGTTGTGCTTGCAACAGTAGTTAAGCTTTCTACTTGGTAAGCAGATTTTTCAGGTTTCTCTACAAAAAATATTGAATCTGTAATTTTGTTTATTCCTATAACCAAGATTACAGCTAAAAAAATTGAAACAATAATTTTATTCATTTTAAAAAAGCTTATAAATTTAGTAAAAGTCTTAATTAAGATATATCATGACTTCCATTAAAAAAATAACTTTAATAAGCTTATTTTGCGACTGTTGGACGCATAATTTTATTAAGCATAAAAAATATGAATAAGACGGCAATAATTATACCGGCACGTTTAAAAGCAAAGAGATTTCCTGGAAAACCTTTAGTTAAAATCAACAATTTACCAATGATCATCCATGTTATGAACAGAGCTAAAGAATCACAAGTTGGGGAAGTTTTAGTTGCAACGCCAGATAAAGAAATACTAGACATAATTAAACAATATAAAGGCGAAGCAATTTTTACAAAAGATACCCATTTTTCTGGAAGCGATAGAGTGTATGAAGCATACTCTCAAAAACTTAGAGATAAGGTAGATTTAATAATTAATTTACAGGGCGACATGCCTAACATAAAACCAAATTCTATAAAAAAATTAGAGAAGTTTATGAGAAGTAATAAATGCGATATAGGGACACTCGCTTCTAATATGGTCAATGAAGAAGAATATGCAAATCCAAATATTGTTAAGGTTAGCACTGATAAAGAGTTGAAAGACAATGAATTTGTAAAAGCGCAAGACTTCTTTCGTATAAGAAATGATTTAAAAAATGAAAAAATATATCATCATATAGGAATTTATGCCTTTACAAATGTTGCTCTAACAAAGTATGTAGAATTGTCTAGATCAAAATTAGAAATAGATAGAAACCTTGAGCAAATGAGAGCAATAGAAAATAATATGACTATAAAAGTAGGCTGGACTGACTCTTTGCCATTAGGTATTGATACAGAATCGGACCTTAAAAAAATTTTAGCGGAAATAAAAGAATGACAAAAAAATTAAAAATAGCATTTCAAGGTGATCAAGGAGCATATTCTCATTTAGCTAGTCTTGAAATTTTTCCAGGCGCTGATATTAAAGCATGTCCAACTTTTGAAGAAACCTTTGAATTGGCGAAGGAAAATCCAGAGTATAAAATTCTTATTCCTATTGAAAATTCTTTGGCTGGGCGAGTAGCTGATATACATTATTTAATTCCCAAGTATAAGTTACAAATACACGCTGAACATTTTCATAAAGTCGTTCATAATTTACTAGCTATTAAAGGTGCAAAAATGGAAGATATTAAAACAGTTAGAAGTCACTCACAGGCAATAGGGCAGTGTCAAAAAATAATTTCAAAAAATAATTTAAAATCAATTATTTCAGCAGACACCGCAGGTTCTGCAAAATTTGTTGCAGAAAAAAAAGATAAAAGTGAATCTGCCATTGCATCTGAATTGGCTGCTAAAATTTATGATTTAAATATATTAAAATCAAATATTGAGGACGAATCTGGAAATGTGACTAGATTTTTTATAATGGGAAAAGAACACAAGCATCCAGAATTCAAAAATAAAAAATATATTACAAGTTGTATATTTCAACTAAAAAGCATTCCCGCCGCTTTATATAAAGCCTTAGGTGGTTTTGCTACTAATGGAGTTAACTTGTGCAAGTTAGAAAGCTTTGCAGTTAAAAATACCTTTGAACAGGTTAACTTTTACATTGATATAGAAGGCCACATTGAGGATCCAGCATTACAAAAAGCTCTTGAGGAGTTAGGTTTTCATACTCAGAAGTTAGATATTTTGGGCGTTTATGAAGCCCATCAATTTAGATTTAATAATTAATAAAAAATCTATACGAATATTGTAGTTCTCAATTTTATACTGATATAATAAAATAGGAGGCTGGCAGCGGGTGGAATTTTTTGCACAACCCGGTCAGGACGGAAACGTAGCAGCCGTAACAAAATATTTCAGGTTGTTGTTCAGTCTCCTTTAAACTTAAAATGAAAAATAATAACCATAAAATTCTTGCTTTAAAATATAGGCCAAAAAATTTTAAAGAGTTAATCGGCCAAAACATCATGGTAGAAACTATTATTAATTCAATAAAGTTGGATAAGTTGCCAAACGCTTATTTACTCACAGGAATTAGAGGTACGGGAAAAACAACAACCGCACGTTTAATTGCAAAAGTAATGAACTGTGAAAAAAAATTTATTGCAGAAAAACCTGGAGAATATTGTGAATGCAAAAGTTGTGAAGAAATAAGCAATGATAAACATCTTGATGTTTTGGAAATGGATGCAGCTTCAAGAACTGGAATAGATGATGTAAGAGAACTTATAGAATCTTCAAAATATAATCCTACAACCGCTAAATATAAAATATATATTATTGATGAAGTTCACATGCTTTCAAAACAAGCATTTAACGGTTTATTGAAAACACTTGAAGAACCCCCTCCACATTTAAAATTTATTTTTGCCACGACGGAAGTAAAAAAAATACCAGTAACTATTATTTCTCGTTGCCAAAGATTTGACTTGCACAGAATTCCTGTTTCAATTTTATTAGAAAATTTAAAAAAAGTTTCAAAAAATGAAAATGGAAAAATATCAGATACCGCACTAACGCTTATCGCTAAGGCCGCAGAAGGTTCGGTGAGAGATTCGCTTTCTCTTCTTGATAAAGCATTAATTAACCAACAGATTTACAATCAAGAAATTAAAGTTGAACATATAAGAAACATGCTAGGAATTATTGATAGATCAAAAATACTTATACTTTTAGAATCCATATTGCAAGGGGATCAAAAAAAATCAATTGAATTACTAAGGCAAATGATTGATCAAGGTTTAGATCCCGCAAATTTTTTAAATGATCTTTTAGAAACCCTTTATTTTGTTTTTCAAAAAAAAAATTTATCTAATTTTAATAATGAATTAATTTTATCTGAATTAGAATTAGAAATAATAAATAAAATTGCAAGTTCAATAAAAACCCAAACACTAATAATTTTTTGGCAATTTATACTTAAGGGTTTAGATGAGCTTTCAGTTGTTTCAAGCCAAATTCTATCGCTTGAAATGTTAATTGTGAGACTGATCCATTTAAAAGATATGCCATCCTATGAAGATGTTTTAACTACATTAGATAAAGAAATTCATAATAATGATAATGAGTTAGTTGAAAACAAAAGTTTGAAAATTGATATAAAAGAAAATAAAGAAGAAAAAAAATTATCTAAAGATCAAATTAAAAACATTTCACAGACAAAACCTAGCTTAGCCTCTGTGGAAAATAAAAATTTTTCTTTAGAAGCCGCTCCCGAAAAAATTTCTTCATTTGAGGATTTAATAAAATTATCCTCGCAAAAAAAAGAAATAGAACTTAAATATGATTTAGAAAATAATGTTAATTTAATTAGATTTTCTGAAGGAAAAATTGATATCGGATTTAACGAAAATCTAAGTAAAAATTTTGTAAGAAACTTGTCTCACAAATTGTTCGAATGGACAAAAAAAAGATGGGTTATAACCTTAAATAAAGAGCAAGGTCAAAAAACATATTCGGAAATTCAATCTATAAATAAAATGAAATTGTTAGAGGAAGAGACGAATAGTGAAGTGTATAAAAAATTTAAAGATGTTTTTTCTGATGGAAAATTAATAGAAGTATCAAAAAAGGAAAAGAAATGACAAATTTTTCTGATTTATTGGCACAAGCAAAAGAAATGCAAGAAAAAATGAAAAATGCGCAAGAATCTTTAAAAAAAATAGAAGTGGAAGGTGTGTCTGGCGGAAATTCAATTAAGATAATTATGAACGGAGATGGAGAGCTTAAAAAAATTTTAATAGATGCCACTTTGTTGAAGGAACAAAAAGAAATAATAGAAGATCTTATTGTTGCGGCACATAATGATGCCAAAGCAAAATTAAAAAAAAAAACATCGGAAGAGATTTCCAAAGTGACTGGAGGGGTTGACTTACCTCCGGGATTTAAATTACCTTTTTAAGTAAAAAAATGGCCGAAAGTAATGTTAAAGAAATAGAAGATTTAATAAAAATAATTTCAAAACTGCCTGGATTGGGTCCAAAGTCAGCCAAAAGAATTGTCCTAAGACTTATTAATAAAAGAGAAGAATTAATTAAGCCACTTACTAATACTTTAGCAAAAGTTTATAAAAATGTAGTTCGTTGTAAAAATTGCGGTAATTTAAAATCTATAAATTTGGAATGTATTTGTTTAACCAAAAAGTACGACAAAATTTGTGTAGTAGAAAATTTGGCAGACATGTTTGTAATTGAAAGTACGGGTATTTATAAAGGCCATTATCACATTTTAGGAGGAACCCTACCTTCTTTTGAAAGTAAAAATTCTGGCAATGGACTTCTCATCGATTCGTTAATCAATAGAGTTCAAAAAAATTCAGTTAAAGAGGTGATTATTGCGACTAGTGCGAGTGTAGAAGGAGAAACTACAGCACATTATATTTCTGATAGTTTAAAAAATACAAAAACAAAAATTACAAGGCTTGCGAAAGGTGTTCCGGTAGGCGCAGATATAGAACATCTTGATGACGGAACGTTATTTTCTGCATTTAAAAATAGGAATCAGATAGTTAACGACTAGATTTTTTTTCCAAGCGCTTGCTATGCAAAATTGGCTCGGTGTAGCCAGAAGGCTGTTCTCTTCCTTTAAATACTAAATCGCAAGCAGCTTTAAAGGCAATTGATGAATCGTAATTATCTGACATATGTAAATAGGAAGTATCTTTAATATTTTGTTTATCAACAATTTTTGCCATTTTTTTCATAGTTTTTAAAACCTGTTCTTTTTTACAAATTCCATGATGAAGCCAATTAGCAATGTGTTGCGAAGAAATTCTTAAAGTTGCTCTGTCCTCCATTAAACCAACATTATTGATATCTGGAACTTTTGAACATCCAACTCCTTGGTCTATCCATCTAACAACATAACCTAAAATACCTTGTGCATTATTTTCTAATTCCCTATTAATTTCTTCTAAAGACCAGTTAGGTCTGTCCGCAATCGGGACAGTAAGTATTTCAGACAAATTTGCAGAGTTTCTATTTTTTAGTTCATTTTGTTTAGAGAAAACATCTACTTGATGATAATGCAATGCATGCAATGTAGCGGCTGTTGGTGAAGGAACCCAAGCACAATTAGCGCCAGATTTTGGATGATTAATTTTTTGTGACATCATATCAGCCATTTTATCTGGAGCGGCCCACATTCCTTTTCCAATCTGGGCTATGCCAGAAAAACCACAAGCCAGTCCCACATCAACATTGTTATTTTCGTACGCCGCGATCCATTTTGAGGATTTCATATCACCTTTTTTAATCATAGGGCCCGCTTCCATCGAGGTGTGCATTTCATCACCAGTACGATCTAAAAATCCAGTATTAATAAAAACTACTCTATTTTTAACAGCTCTGATACATTCTTTTAAGTTTACTGTTGTTCGTCTTTCTTCATCCATTATTCCAATTTTAATTGTATACTTTTTCAAATTTAAAACTTCTTCTACTTTTTCAAAAATTAAATTTGTAAAAGCAACCTCACCTGGTCCATGCATTTTTGGCTTTACTATATAAACAGAATTTGTTTTTGAATTTCCTTTGTTTTTAAAATCATGAATTGCAGCAGCAGTTGTTATAAAAGCATCCATTATTCCTTCTGGAATTTCTGATTTGTCATTTAACAAAATGGAAGAGTTAGTCATTAAGTGACCTACATTTCTATTAAGCATCAAAGCTCTTCCGTGCAATTTAATTTTATTTCCATTGGTTGAAATATATTCTCTATCTGGGTTTAATTTTCTTATAAATTTTTTTCCATTTTTTTCTCCTTCATATTTTAAATTACCTTTCATTAAGTCTAGCCAATTTTTATATCCATTAACCTTATCTTCAGCATCAACAGCGGCTACAGAGTCCTCATGATCCATAATTGAAGTTATGGCTGATTCTAAAATTATATCGTATATTGCTGCTTTATCTTTAGTGCCTTCGCGCCCTTGATCTATATTAAATCTAACATCTATATGAAGATTATTATTTTTAAATAAAAGCGAAGATAAATTATTTGATTTTTTTAAATAACCAACAAACTGATTAGGATCTTTAATCTTTAAGTTTAATTTATTATTTTCTACTTTTGGAATTTCAGAAATGTCTTTCCAGCTACCATTTTGCAACGGCACATTAGAATCTAAAAAATTACGCGCATATTCGATTACTTTTTTTCCTCTTATGTGATTATATTTTTCCCCTCGTTGCGCACCATTAGACTCAGAAATTACATCTGTTCCATATAAAGCGTCATATAAACTTCCCCATCTAGCATTAGCAGCGTTTAAAGAATACCTAGCATTCATAATTGGCACAACAAGCTGAGGGCCAGCTATTACAGAAATCTCGCTATCTACATTTTTTGTTTCTATTTTAAAATTCGGCCCTTCTTTAGCTAGATAACCAATCTCCATTAAAAAATTTTTATAACTTTCTAATTGGAATTCTTTACTTCTGTTATTAATATGCCAATTATCTATTTTTATTTGTATCTGATTTCTAAAAGAAATAAGTTCTCTATTTTTTGGTGCCAGCTCATGAACAGCTTTATCGAATCCTTCCCAAAATTTTTTAGGATTAATACCAGTTTCTGGCAAAAGTTCGTTTTCTACAAATTTTACCAATTCTGTTGCTACTGATAGTTTGCCTTTAGTCTTATAATTCATATCTAGTCAAAATTTTGCCACTAATATTAGTATTTTTATAAGTCGTTACAATATTTATGTATATATATATTTTTAATAAAGTATTATTAAATTAACAACAAGATGAAAACCTATTTAGAATTTGAAAAAGAAATAAAAACTTTAGAAGAAGAATTGGAAAAATTAAAAGATCCATTCAACCAGGGAGGGTTATCAGAGGTTAATACAGACAAAATATCGCAAATAAAAAGCGAGATTAATGAAAAATTAAAAATTTCATATGCAAATTTAAATGAGTGGCAAAAAACTCAAGTTGCACGCCACGAAGAAAGACCAAAAGCTAAATTTTTTATAGAAAATTTATTTGAAAATTTTGTGAACCTTTCTGGCGATAGAAAATTTGCTGAGGATGAGGCGGTGATTTCCGGCTTTGCCCTTTTTGAAGGAAGATCTGTATTAGTTATAGGTCAAGAAAAAGGTCAAGACTTAGATAGTAGGCTAAAAAGAAATTTTGGAATGATGAGACCAGAGGGCTATAGAAAATCAATAAGATTAATGAAGATTGCAAATAAATTTAATATTCCAGTTATATCATTTGTTGATACACCAGGGGCGTATCCTGGCATTGGCGCAGAACAAAGAGGTCAAGCAGAAGCAATAGCAAGTTCAATTGAATGTTGCGTGTCTTTAAAAGTACCAATTATTTCAATTATTATTGGAGAAGGAGGTTCTGGTGGGGCAATAGCCTTAGCTTCTGCAAATAAAATATTAATGTTAGAAAATGCCATTTATTCAGTTATCTCGCCAGAAGGATGTGCTTCAATATTATGGCGAGATCCAAGTAAATCATTAGAAGCAGCTAAGGCTATGAAGTTAACAGCTGGAGATCTTTTAAAACTTGGTATTATCGACGAAGTAATAGAAGAACCTATTGGGGGGGCTCACAGAGACAAAGATTCAACATTGTCTTCTATCAGATTAGCAATTCAAAAATATTTGATTGAGTTTGAAAAATATACAGCAAAAGAGATATTGGAGCATAGAAATAAAAAATTTTTAGAGATTGGTAGAAAAAAAGGATTTACAGTTTTCTCGAATGTAGAAACTAATTTTTTAAAAAAATACGATTTAATTTTTCAAATAAAAGAAAAAGTTATTAAGGAGAAAAAAAAGCTTTTAATAATATTTATTTTACTTTTAGTTTCTACATTTTTGTTGTTTAATCTATAATGCTCCACAACAATGTTTATACTTCTTTCCTGTAACAGGACATTTTTCATTTCTTGATACTTTTTGATTTCCACTAGTCCTTAATAAACAGTTTGGATCTTTAGAATAATTTTTGTTATTTTGATTTATATTATTAACAAAAGACTCTTCCTGATTTACGATTTCTACGTTATTAAGATAAGTAATTAAATCAAACTTAATTCTATTTAACAAATCTTCAAATAACTTAAATGACTCTTTTTTAAACTCATCCAACGGGTCTTTTTGAGCATACCCTCTTAAACCTATAACTTGTCTTAAATGATCTAAATAATGTAGGTGAGATCTCCATAATAGATCAATAATTTGTAAAAATATTCTCTTTTCTAGTTCTAAATTAGCATTTTCTGTTAACGCCTTCTTCCTTTTATCTCTAAATTCGTTAAGTTTTTTTTTTATTACACTTTCAAATTCTACACTTTCTAAATTTATTATTTCGTCTAATTCATTTTCTTTAATAGATTTTCCTAAAGTATTTTTTATTTTATTTTTAAAAGAATCTAGTCTATCTTCTCTTTTGTAAATTTCTTTTTCCTCAGAGATATTTTTAACAATACCTTCCGAAAAAGAATTAATAATATTAGTAATATTTTCAGATTTTAGTATTTCTTTTCTTTGTTCAAAGATCACCTGTCTTTGGTCGTTCATAACATCATCAAATTTTAGTAAAGTTTTTCTTATATCAAAATTGCGTGACTCGACTCTTTGTTGGGCTCTTTCTAAAGCTTTATTTATCCAAGGGTGATCGATGGATTCTCCTTCTTTTAGACCAAATTTTTTCATTATAGAATCAATGGATTCTGAACCAAAAATTCTCATTAAATCATCTTCAAGACTAATATAGAATATAGATTGGCCCGGGTCGCCTTGTCTGCCAGATCTCCCTCTTAATTGATTGTCAATTCTTCTGCTTTCATGTCTTTCTGTGCCAACAACAAACAATCCTCCTTTCTTTATAACTTCTTTTTTTTCATTTAAAATTTGCTCTTGGTTTTTTTCAGATGCATTTTGATTGACTTTATTTTGATTGCCGCCTAACTGAATATCAGTACCTCTTCCTGCCATATTGGTTGCTATTGTTATGGCATCTAACTTTCCGGCTTCAGCAATAATTTGGGCTTCTTTTTCATGGTGTTTTGCGTTTAAGACTTTATGAGCGATTTTTTTTTTATTAAGTAATTGAGAAATTTTTTCCGATTTTTCTATGCTTGTAGTTCCGACCAGAACAGGTTGATTATTTTTGTTACAATCTTCAATTTTGTTAATTATTGCTAAATACTTTTCTTTTTCTGTTCTAAAAATTTGGTCGTTGAGATCAGTTCTTATCATAGCTTTATTTGTAGGAACTGAAACGGTTTTAAGCTTATAAATATCGAAAAATTCTTCTGCTTCTGTAAGCGCCGTACCAGTCATGCCTGATAGTTTTTTATAAAGTCGAAAATAATTCTGATATGTTATTGAAGCTAAAGTTTGATTTTCAGCTTGAATTTCTACATTTTCTTTTGCTTCGATTGCTTGGTGTAATCCATCAGAAAATCTTCTTCCTTCCAACACTCTTCCAGTGAACTCATCTATGATCTGTACCTTGTTATCTCTGACTATATAATCTGTATCTTTTGAAAATAACAGGTTAGCCTTAAGTGCCTGATTAATATGATGAACTAAATTTATATTTTGAGGATCGTAAAAATTATTGTTTTTTAACATTCCGTATGTTTGAGAAAGTTTTTCAATTTTATCTATACCTTTTTCTGAAAGCATTACATTTTTTTCTTTTTCATCTAATTCGTAATCACTTTTTTCAAGTTGTTTTACAAATTTATTACTTACAAAGTATTTGTTTGATTTATCTTCAGTTGCACCAGAAATTACAAGAGGAGTTCTAGCTTCATCTATAAGAATACTATCAACTTCATCAACAATACAAAAAGAATGTTCTCTTTGTACCATCTGTTTAATATCATATTTCATATTATCTCTTAAATAATCAAAACCAAATTCATTGTTGGTTCCATAAGTTACATCACAATTATAATTTTTTTTTCGTGCCTCGTCGTCCATTTGACTTTCGATACATCCAACAGACAGTCCTAAAAATTTATAAATCTGTCCCATCCAATCAGAATCTCTTTTTGCTAAATAATCATTAACGGTTACAATATGAACTCCATTACCTGCTAAAGAATTTAAATATACGGGGAGAGTTGATACTAAAGTTTTACCTTCACCTGTTTTCATTTCAGCAATTTTTCCTTGATGGAGAATTATTCCGCCCATTAATTGTACGTCGTAGTGACGCTCATTTAGAGTTCTTCTTGCGGCTTCCCTGACGCATGCAAAGGTTTCAGGAATTAAGTCGTCTAGTTTTTCTCCCTTTTTTATCCTTGATTTAAATTCTACTGTTTTTGCCGGAAAACTTTCATCAGGCATTTTTTTAAAATTCTCTTCGAGCTCATTAATTTTATTAACGATTACCATTAATCGCCCTATCTCTCTTTGGCCTGAATTTTTAACGAATTTACTTAATATTTCTCGAATCTTTAGCATAAATTATATATTTTTTTTGCAACTTAGTATAAATTATATTAGTTCAGTAAATATTTATATAATCAATAATTATTAATTTTAAATAGCAATGACTGTAAATTTAAAAAACTTCCTAAATCCCAAAATTAAGATGTCAAAAATGGGGGAATTCCAAGAACTTAAAACAATAGAAGGCTTGGGAGTCTCTTCAGTTTCAGCTGATCTTTATGGCGATGGCAGAGATGATTTAACCCTGTTTCACTTTCAAGACGGGGCAAATTTTGCAGCAATTTATACTACTTCTAAAATTACTTCAGCAAGTATTAACTGGAATTTAAAAGTTAAAAGACATTTTATTAAAGCTCTTTTAGTAAATACAAAAAATGCAAATACTTTTACAGGAATTAAAGGAGCTCAAGGCTTGCTTGAAGTTGCTCACAGTTTATCAAAGGCGCTTACATTAAAATCTTCTCAAGCTCCAAAAGGTGTAAGCGATGTTGTCAAAGTTACTGATTTGTTATTTGCATCAACGGGAGTTATTGGAGAAGAATTCCCTTATTCAAAAATAAAAAATAGTTTACCAGATCTGGTAAAAAAATTAAAAACCGAACAAAACAAATTTGTTTGGTTTAAAGCTGCAAGTGCAATAATGACAACAGATACAAAACCAAAATTAGCCTACGAAGAATGCAAAATTGGAAATAAGTTGATTAAAATTTCAGGTATAGCAAAAGGTTCAGGAATGATAGCTCCTAATATGGCAACAATGTTATCTTTTATATTTACTGATGCAAATATACCTTCCGTTTTTTTAAAAGCCATGTTGAAAAAAATTAGTACGACTACATTTAACGCCATTACTGTAGACGGAGATACATCAACTAATGATATGGTTGCAATTTTTGCTACTGGCAAAGCAAAGAATTCAAAAATTTATAATATTCTAGATCCCAAACTACAAGAATTTGAAAAAGCATTACACAGATTATGTTTAAACTTGAGCAAACAAATTGTGGTAGACGGAGAAGGAGCAAAAAAATTTATTACTATAAATGTTATAGGCGCAAGATCTTCTTCGATGGCAAAAAAAATTGGTTTTTCTATAGCCAACTCCCCTTTGTTTAAAACTGCTGTAGCTGGAGAAGATCCAAACTGGGGAAGAATTGTGATGGCAATAGGAAAAGCAGAAGAAAAAATAGTTGCACAAAAAGTTCAAATAAAAATTGGCGATTATTTAGTTGCTGAACAAAATAAAGTAGCCAAAGATTATAACGAAAAAGATGTTAAAGAATATATGAAATGGGATGATATAAAAATTGAGGTTAATTTAAATGTTGGGAGCGCATCTTTTACAGTATATACATGCGATTTTACACATGACTACATTGACATAAATGCAGACTATAGAAATTAATACTTGTTTTTTTTTATAAAAATAAAATAATATAAAATATATGATTAAATATAATTTAAAATGCAAATGTAAAAAAACATTTGAAAGTTGGTTTTCAAGCTCGTCAGAATTTGATAATTTAAAAAAAAAGAAACTGATATCTTGCATTTATTGTAATTCTACTAAAGTAGAAAAATCTTTAATGGCACCTAATTTGTCTAGTAAATCAAATAAAAATATTAAGAAAAATAAGCTAGAAAAAAAGTTTAAAAATGAACTTGTGAATCTAAGAAAGTATATAGAAAAAAACTGTACAAATGTTGGTTCAAATTTTCCTCAAGAAGCTAGGAAAATTTTTTATGATAAAAAATCTTCCAAAGGAATATATGGAAGTGCAACACCCGAAGAAACGGCAGATTTATTAGATGAAGGTATAGAAGTATCAAGTATACCATGGGTAAGAAAAGTAGAAAATTAGTTTTTTATAAAAGTTGAAACATAATTTACCGAAGAATCATTATTTACATACCATTTTTTTCTAAGAAAGTTGTATTTCATTCCTACTAAGCTTTCTGAAGAAAAATCATTAGAAGTAACAATTTTGCTGAGTTCTTGAGGTGAAATAAACTTATTCCAGTCATGGGTGCCAATTGGAAGCCATCTTAAAAAATATTCTGCACCAATAATTGCTTGCAAATATGATTTCAGATTTTTATTAATTGTTGCAACAAACATAACTCCATTTTTTTCGATTAATTTTGAACAGTTTTCAATAAAGATATCAATATCCAAAACATGCTCAACAACTTCCATATTTAATATTACATTAAATTTTTTATAAATTTTTAAATTTTCTGGAGAGCAGTGAACATAATTAATTTTTAAATCCATTTCTTTTGCATGAAATTTTGCAACATCGATATTTTTTTTAGAGGCATCTATTCCCGTAACATTGGCCCCAAGTCTACACAACGGTTCGCTTAATAAACCACCACCGCAACCAATGTCTAAAATATTTATATTTTTTAAAGGAAAAGGAGTTTCTTTGTTTAATTTAAAATGTGCAATTAGTTTTTCTTTAATATATTTAATTCTAACTGGATTAAAAAGATGCAATGGCTTAAACTTTCCATGCGGATTCCACCAATCTTGGGCTAGTTTTGAAAATTTTTCTACTTCTATTTTGTCAATTGTGTTCAAAATGTTATTTCTCAGATTGTCTTGTGCATTATTATAATAAAGAGTATTTATTACCAAATAATATATAAAGTAAATGAGATATTTTGATCTATGAAAAAATTAGTTCTTAAATTTGGAGGCACTTCTGTAGGTAGTATAGAAAAAATACAGAATGTTTCGAAAATTGTGAAAAAAAGACATGAAGAAGGAAATCAAATTATAGCAATTGTTTCAGCAATGTCCGGAGCAACTAATGAACTAATTAAAAAGTCGCGCCATATTAGCAATGATTTTGACAATAAAGAAATGGATGTACTACTTTCGTCTGGTGAACAAATTTCAAGTTCGTTACTAGCTGGAGCTTTAATAAATTTAGGAATTAAAGCAAGATCATGGATGGGCTGGCAAATTCCAATAATTACAGATGACAATCATTCTTTTTCTCAGATAATACAAATTCAAACTAAAGAGATTAAAGATTTTTTATCTAAAAAAGGGGTAGCTGTAATTGCAGGTTTTCAAGGCGTGTCTTTAGATAGTAGAATTACTACTTTGGGACGAGGTGGTTCAGATTTATCAGCTGTAGCAGTAGCAAAATTTTTTCAAACAGACGCTTGTGAAATTTATACCGATGTCGATGGAGTTTTAACAACCGATCCTTCTATAAATAAAAAAGCTAAAAAAATTGAAAAAATATCTTATGAAGAAATGTTAGAAATGGCTTCACTAGGAGCTAAAGTTATGCAACCAACAGCTGTTCAGGCATCAATGAATCATAACATTCCAATTCATGTAAGATCTACTTTTTCCAAAAAACCTGGAACTAAAATTATTTCTGAAAGTGAAATTGATTACAAGAAGGTAGTTACAGGAATAGCTTATTCAAAAAATAACGCAAAAGTATCTATAGTTGGAGTTGTAGACAAGCCAGGAGTTGCAGCAGATGTTTTTGAACCGATAGGAAAAAATAATATAAATATTGATATGGTTATTCAAAATACTTCTTTAGACGGTAAAAAAGCAAACATAACTTTTACTATAAAAAGAGAAGATCTAAGAAAAACCCTTAGTATAATTGAAAAAAATAAACAAAAATTAAATTATAATAAAATAACACATGATGATAAGCTTGCAAAAGTATCAATTATTGGTGCAGGCATGATAGCGAATCCTGGAGTTACATATAAAATGTTCAGATCTTTAGCAGATGAAAAAATAAATATTTTAGCAATTTCAACCTCAGAAATAAAAATTTCTGTTCTAATTCGCCAAGATCTTACACAGAAAGCTGTAAAAAAATTACATAAGACATTTGGACTTAACTAAAAAGCTATAAGTTGATGAGCATAAGACCATTTCGAGATATAAAAAGGAAAAAAACCAAAAAGATAAAGGTTGGAAATGTAGAAATTGGTGGTGATGCTCCAATATCAGTTCAATCAATGACTAATACTTTAACTACTGACGTAGAGGCTACAATTAAACAAATAAATGACCTCGATAATGCAGGCGCAGATATAGTTAGAGTATCTTGTCCAGATCAGGAGTCTTCATTATCTTTAAAAAAAATTTTAAAACATGTTAATGTTCCAATAGTTGCAGATATACATTTTCATTATAAAAGAGCAATTGAATGTGCAAGCTCTGGGGCAAGCTGTCTAAGAATTAATCCAGGTAACATTGGCTCAAAAGAAAAAGTTAAAGAAGTTCTTAAGGCGGCAAAAGATAATAATTGTTCAATTAGAATAGGTATTAATGCAGGATCTCTTGAAAAATCATTATTAGAAAAATACAAAGAACCATGCCCAGAGGCATTAGTAGAAAGTGCAGTTAACAATATAAAGCTTTTGGAGGACGAAGATTTTTTTAATTTTAAAATAAGTGTTAAATCATCAGATGTTTTTTTGTCAACAAAAGCATATAGGTCTCTTTCAAAAATTTGTGAATATCCTTTGCATTTAGGCATCACTGAAGCTGGCAGTCTAACTTCCGGAAGTATTAAATCTTCGATTGGAATAGGAATGCTGTTAATGGAAGGAATTGGAGACACCATAAGAGTTTCTCTTTCTGCAGATCCAATTGAAGAAGTTAAAGTCGGGTATGAAATATTAAAGTCGCTAAACTTAAGGCATAAAGGGGTAAATATTATTTCTTGCCCTTCGTGTGCTCGACAAGGATTTCCTGTTATTGAAACAGTTAAAATTTTAGAGGAAAAATTATCTCATATAAAAGAACCAATAACCCTATCTATAATTGGTTGTGTTGTTAATGGTCCTGGAGAGGCGTCACAAACCCAAATAGGGTTAACAGGAGGTGGAAAAGATGATCATATGGTTTATATTTCAGGACTTCCTCACCATAAAGTAGCCAGCAATAAAGTAATAGAAGAAATAATCAGTTTAGTAGAAAATAAATCTAAAGAACTTCAAAAAAATTAAATTGTCATAATGATTCCTATTATAAAAATAAAATCAATAGTTGAAACTTACAAAGCCTTAGAGAAGGAGCTTGCTTCGGGCAATATTGACAAAAAAGATATTGTAAAAAAATCAAAAGAGTATTCAAGTATAAAAGAGATAATAGATCAAGCAACAGGATATTTAAATTTTGAAAAAGAAAAAATGGAGATAGAAAAAATTATAGAGGACAAAGAAAGCGATCAAGAGATGGTTCAATTGGCAAAAAAAGAACTTATTGATTTGCAAGAAAAAAATAAAATAAATGAGAAAATATTAAAAATATATCTTTTGCCAAAGGATGAAGCAGATACAAAAAACGCTATACTAGAGATTAGAGCTGGAACTGGTGGTGATGAAGCTGGTTTATTTGTTGCAGATCTATATAAAATGTATGAAAAAGTTTGTTTAAATAATAAATGGTCATTTGAAATTATAAGTTTATCAAAAAGTACTGCCGGAGGATTTAAAGAAGTTATTTTACTTATCAAGGGAAATAATATCTATTCATTTCTAAAATATGAAAGTGGCGTTCATCGAGTCCAAAGAGTGCCAGAGACAGAAACACAAGGTCGTGTACATACCTCAGCTGCTACTGTGGCAGTACTGCCAGAAGCCGAAGAGGTTGATATAAAAATACAGGACAAAGATTTACGCATAGATGTTTACAGAAGTACTGGAAGTGGAGGACAGTCTGTAAATACAACTGACTCAGCAGTTAGAATTACTCATATACCCACAGGGATAGTTGTTACAAATCAAGATGAAAAATCACAGCATAAAAATCGTGCAAAAGGTATGAAAATTTTGAGGTCGAGAGTTTACGAAGTAGAAAGAGAAAAAAAAGATAGAGAAAGATCAAAGGATAGAAAAAATCAAATAGGATCAGGAGATAGATCTGAAAGAATTAGAACTTATAATTTTCCTCAAGGAAGAATAACTGATCATAGAATAAATGTAACACTTCACAAGCTAGAAGAATTTTTAAACGGTGATGCTTTTGAGGAGTTAAATCAAAGTTTAAGGCTTCAAGATCAAGAAATAAAATTATCTAATTTAAAAACTCAATGAATTTAGAAATAGCAATAAAAAAAGCATCAAATATTTTAAAAAGTAAAAATATACATTCTCACGAACTAGACGCACAAGTAATCCTTTCTGATATAATGGGTGTAGAAAGAGAATATCTAATTGCAAACGACGAGAAAAAAATTTCCAAAAAGATTATTCGAAAATATATTTCAGCAATTAGAAGAAGAAAAAATAGAGAGCCGGTTGCATATATATTAGGAAAAAAGGAATTTTGGAGCTACGATTTTTTAGTAAATAGTAATACTCTGGTCCCCAGAGTAGAGACAGAGCTTTTAATTTATAAAATTATAAATTTTTATAGGAATAAAAAGATAAAAATTTTAGACATAGGAACTGGATCTGGCTGTATACTTTTAACAATTCTAAAAGAACTACCCCTCTCAGAAGGAGTTGGTATTGATATTTCTTCAGGAGCAATTGAAATTGCAAAATTAAATTCAAAAAATCTTAGCCTAGAGAGTCGTTCCAATTTTAAAATTTCTGATATAGATAAATGTAATAACAGTCTAAAATACGATTTAATCGTATCTAACCCACCGTACATACCAACAGCTAATATAAAAAATTTAAGCAAAGATATAACTAAATATGAACCTTTGATTGCTTTAGATGGTGGTATAGATGGTCTTGACCTAATAAAAAAAGTTATTTATAAGTCTAGTCACCTTTTAAAAAGAAACGGATTATTAGCTTTAGAAATTGGATATAATCAATACCGGGAAGTATTGCGTCTATTGGAGAAAAGCAAGTTCAAAGAAATATGCAAAGAATATGATTATAACAGCAATGTGCGTTGCATAATAAGCACAAAATTAGATAATTATTAAATTAGAAGAAAAATATTTTGACAAATTTAAATATTAATGTGTAGGATTATTTAAACATATTTATGTGTAATAAATTTTTTCAATAAAATATATGCGTTATCGTAACAGAGGTAGAAGATTCAAACATCGTTCGAATGGTAGAGGTCCGCAATCTCGTAACAATGGGAGCGAAAGTATAAGAATAAGACCTATTTTTTCAAATGATAGACCTAGAAACAATTTTAAAAATTATCAAAGCGCAGAAAAGTTGGCAGAAAAGTATAATGTTCTGGCCAAAGAAGCTTTATCTTCAGGAGATAAAATTTTGTCAGAAAATTATCTTCAGCACGCAGATCATTTTTTAAGAATTATTGATGAAAAAGCTTTAAATCAAAAACAAAATACTCAAAACTCACAAACACAAGTAGAAAAGATTAATTCATCAGAAGAAACAAAAAAAGAACCTGATACAAATATATAAAATTATTTTTTATTATTAATTAATTCAGCAATTAGAACGTCAGTTTTAATTCTGTGAATTTCAAATTTTTTTCTTTCTTCATTTTTTAAGGTTTTTCCAGAAGGAAGTTTTAATTTTTGAGAGTTTACCTTTTTACCATTCACAATAACTTCATAGTGCAAATGGGGACCGGTAGACATACCAGTGGATCCTACGTACCCAATAATATCTCCTTGTCTGACTTTTTTTCCAACTTTAATGCCTTTTGCAAAACTTTTCATATGAGCATAAACAGTTTCGTAAGTTGAGTTGTGTTTTATTTTAATACAATTTCCTCCTCCACCACACCATTTAGCTCGAGTAATTGTTCCTGATCCGGAAGCCATAATAGGCGTACCCATTGGCGCGGCAAAATCTGTTCCCATATGCATTTTGTTAAATCCAAGTATAGGATGTTTTCTCATACCAAATGAAGAAGATAATCTTGCTCCATTTATCGGAGTCTTCATTAAAGCTTTTTCGACACTTTTCCCATTTACATCAAAATAGCCATAATCTTTATCGCTTCCAAATTTATAAAGTGAAATTTCTCTGCCATCCACTAACATATGAGCGTATATTATTGATCCACTTTTTATAAATTCACCATTTTCGTCAAAATACTTTTCATAAAGAATTTTAAAATAGTCATTTTTTCTAATATCTCTTTGAAAATCAATTTCAAATCCAAAAATTCTTGCAAATTCAATAATTGTGTCAGGATTTATATTAGCATCTATTGCTGAAGAATATAAATTATTTGTAATCGTATTTTCTGAAAGAATTTCTTTTTTGTATAATTGAGTAATAATTTTACTTGATATAATTTTATTTTCATCGTCTCTTAATATTTTTATACCTGTGCTTTTTGTAATTGGGACGTTAAATTTCTCTATAGAGTTTACTTTGCCTCGCACTTTTTCCTTTAAAACCAGATCTATTGTGTTTCCAGCTAGTAGTTTAGAAGGGTTACTATATTTTTTATAATGGTTAATTATGACTTGTATTTCTTTACTATCGACCTTAAATTTTTTTAAAATTTTTTGAATATTATCTCCACTTTTGATTTCGTAGTTTATGTTAGTGAACTGCGAGTTAATTTTTTTTAATATAAATTCCTTAAAAGGTTTTAAACTTGGATCTTGAAATGAAATGCTAGTTCCGGCAGATCTTAGATTGCTGTCATTTTTAAAAACAACTGCAACTAGAAGTGCCAAAATTAAAACAGATCCAAAAACCAGGAAATGCTTATTTTTTTCAGCAATATCTACGAACTTTTGCATAAGAAAATCATCATAAATATAAATTAATTTCTATTTTTTAGTCAATTTTATATATTAATTTTAAAAAATTTGCGCAAAAAAACCCCATTTTTTCTATATTTTTAGGCCAATATTGATCTTGATTTATTCATTAATTAGCTTATAAGCAACGGTCCAGCTTCCAAAATTGTTAATTTTCTTAGCTTATTTGTGGGGTTGTTAATTAAAATACAGGAAAGATCTATCAAAGTGGGTTTTTATTGCTGTATTTTTAGCTTTTTAAAATTGTAAAAAAATTAAGAAGAGAAGTGTGGACGGTTAGGTTACCAAAAAATTTGTCGTACACACTTCAACGAAAATATAAATAATTTTATTTATTTATATGAAGCTAGTGTGCGCCGTTATTAAACTTGAGAGTTTGATCATGGCTCAGAACGTACGCTGGCGGCACGCCTAACACATGCAAGTCGAACGCAGTAGCAATACTGAGTGGCGAACGGGTGAGTATAATGTGGGTATCTGCCTTTTGGTTTGGAATAACACGGGGAAACTTGTGCTAATACCGGATAAGCCTTTACAGGGAAAGTTTTAACGCCGAAAGATGAGCCCATACTTGATTAGCTAGTTGGTAAGGTAATGGCTTACCAAGGCTACGATCAATAGCTGATCTGAGAGGATGATCAGCCACATTGGGACTGAGACACGGCCCAGACTCCTACGGGAGGCAGCAGTGGGGAA
>Ga0310344_10000472_pt1 | contig 31689 bp, 34 predicted proteins | sample HC15DNA20200_MG_FD_203801 | JGI IMG/M metagenome (GOLD analysis project Ga0310344, IMG submission 203801) | Marine microbial communities from station ALOHA, North Pacific Subtropical Gyre - HC15-DNA-20-200_MG | ecosystem: Environmental > Aquatic > Marine > Oceanic | place: Pacific Ocean: North...
GGTGGACAATCATGTCAGTACATGATCCAGATGGCACCACAATAGGTCCATTCGTCACGCTGAAAACGTCAAGGGTGTGCCGTGCCATTGCACGGGCATCTTTCCAATAACCGGAATTGAAAGCCGGTTGACCACAGCAGGTCTGATCACTCGGGAATTCAACTGTGATGCCCTGCGCCTCCAATACCTCAACAGCGGAAATTCCAACGGATGGATAAATAGCATCCACCAAGCACGTTACCATAAGCTGAGCGCAGTTTCGGATTCCATCACCCAACTCAAATAACACGGTCTCTTTGTCTATCGATCTGTCTGAATGTTCCATTGCTTGATATTCCGGCTAGCCTGGAGCGCACACAAAATACAGACCATTATGCTATAGTGAAAAACATATTGTAAGTTAATGTACAGGGATGCAACAACGGACACCAATATCATCATTAATATTGAGAACAGACCGTGTAAACTTTCACGTTTAGGAGACGCATGAGGACAGGCAGTAATATACATAGACGGCATACGCGCTGTTACCTGTGACTCCAAAGGCACTGTCCCACCTACTAGTGGATCACGTCGACAATTCCCGCACCGCACTCGCCGCATCATCCACAAATTTTTAACTCCAACCGCAATGTAATTGCAATCGAACCAATCAACGACGAGCCTGCGAGACTTAGTGAAATCGCTCTGAGAACTGCAGATACAAGCGTCAAATTAAGCCTAGTATATCTGGCGACCAACACACGCTTGCTGCTAAGAACTAACGAGATTGACCGCGCCATCGCAGCACTTATAGAAACCTAAGTCCTGCAGACCGAACTGTCAGACGGCTAACGACCCTATAATTATAGGACTCGGTCGTTAGCTAATATTTGTACTCCTCACGCACCGGACTAAAGACTTCCACCAACGCTGCAGGCGTACTACCTGCAGTCGCCCAATGCTCCACTCCACCAGGTATAACATAGCAGTCTCCAGCAGTAAGGGTGCGTTCTTCTCCATTGATACAGAACACAATTTCTCCGGATGACACCGTACCACACTGCTCATGTGGATGACTATGAAGGGGAATCTTTGCATGCGCTGCAATCTCCACATACGCTAACAGCATCTTTTCCTCCCAGAAAGTCCGAGCGTGGACTCCCGGAGCAAGTTCCTTTGTGGCTCGACTCTCGATTTCGCAGAAGCTCATGGTTAACTACTCCTTTCTCAATTCAATACTATTTAGACGCAATAATCTACAGCCAGGGTTAAGTGTACAACAACTTCTATGCCAAATCATCTATGCGAATTCAGATGTCGTATTGCTCTATCCCACAGAACGCACATTTCCCAATCACAAAACAAATGTTACATTTCCAAAGAGTAGGATTGACCAGCCCTCTAATACACAACTTAACGCTATTTGTTTTCTACCTCTCTCTGATATTGAACCTCAACAATCTCTGCCATGACAGAAAGTGCTATTTCACCAGGAGAACGGCCACCTAAGTCAAGACCAATAGGGGCACGCAAACGTTCTATATGTTCTGTCGCCACACCGGAATCAATCAGTCGCTCACGACGTTTGATGTTTGTATTCCGGCTACCCAAGGCACCGACGTAGAAAGAAGCACTGGGAAGTGCAACTCTCAGAGCCGGGTCATCTAGTTTTGGATCATGCGTCAGCACAGCCACCGCGGTGGTCATATCCAACTGCAGTTTATTAAGTGCGCGATCGGGCCAGAAGTGTAACAACTGGTCAACATCCGGAAACCGATCCACACTCCCAAACGACCGACGCGGGTCCACGACTACGGTCCGAAATCCAATCGCCTTAGCCATAGAAACTAGCGGAATAGCGATATGGACTCCGCCCACAACCACCAGAGTCAAAGGTGGCCGACTGACATCAAGAAAAATTTCAATCCCATGCCCTAAATCAACCTGCCGAGACCATCCTTCAGACAAAGCTAAGCGAGCCTGGACTACAGCATCCTTGTCCAGTCCATACCCCAAACCACCCGTTTGTTTGCCATCAGCGTCTAGAAACATTTGCCTACCAAAAGATTCCTCCGACCCACGCACCACCGTTAGAGTCACATTTGGTGTATCTCCTGTGTTGAGAAAAGCGTCAAATACTTCACCATGAAACGGTTGTACAATCACATCGATTGCACCCCCACAAGCCAGACCAACCTCCCAAGCGATATCGTCCGCAACCCCGAAATGCAATAGCTGAGCGCGCCCAGATCGCAGTACATCTGCAGCGGCTTCGGCAACAGCACCCTCAACACATCCTCCACTCACCGAGCCACTAATTTCCCCACTTGCAGAGACAGCCATCTTTGCGCCAATCCTACGAGGAGCAGAACCCCATGTACCAATGACCGTTGCCAGCGCGACCTTTTCCCCTGCGCGCAGCCAACGCTGAGCAGCTTTGATTGTTTCCGTCATCTCTTCAGTACCCGAACTCAGAAAAGAAAAAGAATTACGAGATCCGACGTAACTTCTTCATCGCTAGGATTGTAACAGACCCGGACAGTTTTCGGCGTCCATGTGTCTAAGCGACGAACAAATACACAGCACTCGTACTATTACTCTATTGTTCAGATGCCAACGAGATGATTTTTGGTGTGTGTCCACACGCCCGAATGAATTTCAGCAAATCATCAGAACCAATTGTGGTAGTAGCAGTATTCACAAGGGGATGATAATTTAGGAATTTATGTTTCAACATCTCGCGCTGTAGTACTACATTAACACGACCAACCTTATCGTTGATTAGCGCAAAAGGCGTGACCGCGCCGGCATCCACTCCAAGTACCTCGGTCAGAAGTTCAGTTTTAGCAAATGATAGCTGCTTCGAATCAATCAAACTCCTGACGACCTTTAGATTGACAGATAGTTCCTCCAACACCACCAACAACCACAAGTGGCCTTTCTTATCCTTTAGAAAGAGATTCTTACAGTGCCCACCAGGTAGGTTGCCACGCAATGCACGGCTTTCTTCCACGGTAAACACTGGCGGATGCTCGCAGTTAGCCACAGAGATACCGAGTTCAGCCAAGCGAGCGAAGAGCTCTAACGGAGTGGCTGCCAGCAACTTTATCCTTGCACCATCTGACGTATATGCTCAACCACTTCTGGATTAGCGAGAGTGGTGATATCACCTACATCACTACCGTTGGATATGGAAGCAAGAACTCGGCGCATAATCTTGCCTGAGCGTGTTTTTGGCATATCAGGCACTATCCACACATTTTTCGGACGCGCAATTTTGCCGATCTCCGTCTCAATTGCACTAGTCACAGCAGTCTCCAAGTTCTTGCTCGGCGAAGATTCAGGTCTAACAGATACATAGACATCCGGCACCTTGCCCTTGAGGTCATCGGTTACTGGCACTACAGCCGCCTCAGCCAGTTCCGAAATCGTCATACACGCCGACTCCAATTCCTTTGTACCAAGACGGTGTCCTGCAACGTTAATCACATCATCAACACGTCCCAGAATCCGATAGTAACCATCTGGAGCCTGTGTAGCTGCATCACCCGGAAAATAAGGCCAATCCTGCCAGTTAGTACTACTCGAATCTCTACAATACTTCGCATAGTATGTTTGCACATAGCGATCGCGATCGCCCCAGATTGTCTGAAAGGCTCCTGGCCATGGGTTTTGGATACAGATATTTCCAGCCACTCCTGAACCCTCCTCTACAGTGTTACCATCCTCATCAAATATAGTTGGGTGAATACCTGGCACAGCCGGTCCGGCGCTACCAGGCTTCATCGGATGTAATGCTGGCATGGTGCTGCACAGGAAACCTCCTGTCTCGGTTTGCCACCATGTATCAACAATAGATGCGGTTCCCTTACCAATTACGTCATAGTACCATCGCCAAACCTCAGGTTCTATCGGCTCTCCCACCGTTGTCATATGTTTAAATTCAAAGTTATATTTTTTTGGTTCGTCTGGTCCAGATTTGCGCAGCATACGCACCGTAGTAGGCGCTGTGTGAAAAATATTAACACCTAGACGCTCGGCAATGCGCCATGGACGTCCAGAGTCTGGGAAAGTGGGTACACCCTCATACATCACACTTGTAGCAGCAAGTGCAAGAGGCCCGTAGACTATGTAGGAATGACCAGTGATCCATCCAATGTCCGCCATACACCAATATACGTCTTCCGGGTGAATATCCTGAATGTACTTCGAAGTCCCAGTCACATAAGAAAGATAACCACCGATGCTGTGTTGACAACCTTTGGGACGACCCGTTGTTCCGCTGGTGTACATTAGAAAGAGTGGCGCCTCCGCCGGAAGCTCAACCGGATCCACACGCTTACCACAAAAAGCAGCAAGTTGCTCGTCAACAAAGTAGTCTCGCCCTTTGATCATTGGCGTCTCAGATTGGTACTGACCTGCATAACGTCGCACCACCAAAACCTTATCAACATGCTGCCCATAGTCAGCGGCGATTTGTACAGCCTCGTCGGCCTTCACTTTGTGATCTAGCATTTTGCCACTTCGATAGTAACCATCCATGGTGATGAGTACCCTACTTCCAGAATCAGCAATGCGTTCTCCACAAGCCTTTCCACTGAATCCACCGAAGACCACAGAGTGAATCACGCCCAGACGCGCGCAGGCTAACATTACTACTGGAAGATCTGGGGTCATAGGCATATGTATCGTCACTCGGTCACCAGTATCTAGACCAGCAAAATCACGGAGCATCAACGCCATTTCGTTTACACGCACATAGAGCTCCTGATAGGTGACAACTTCATGAGATTCGGATTCGGGCTCAGGAACATAAATTATGGCCGCCTTGTTACGATAGGCCTCCAGATGCCGGTCTACGCAGTTGTAACTAGCGTTAATTTTTCCTCCAACGAACCATTTCCAACAAGGCGCATCACTAGTGTCTAGCGTAGTATGCCAACGCTTGTACCAGCTCAACATATCAGCATACTCGTGGAAACAATCAGGGAAATTATCAAGTCCGAATCGCTCATATATATCGGCATCACTCATATTCGCCTGAGCCACGAACTCGTCACTAGGGTAAAGGTACTTTTCCTCCTGCCAGTGCACCGCAATCTGGGCCTCGGTGACTGTTTCATTTCCCCGATTACTCATAATTAACTCCTTGTCCACCACTTAGGTAGATTAGACACTGGACCGCACACTATATTTAACCCTTCGTCCTCAGAAGACGCTACTACTCGGTGGTGAAATAACAACGACACAACCCACAAGTCAGCATTGTCATGCCTCTAGTTTCTTCCTCACGCAAGAAAAGAATTCCTCGGAAAGCTTTTTTGTTATGCTCGGAGCGAACCTAGCTGCCAAGCTGGCAATAGTACCCATGATTTGTACTTCCGTACTCCATTGCAGCTCAGTATAACCATCTGGGTTTTCAACCAGAATCATTTCACTTATCACATCCGTCGCGCTGCCAGGCGCTTTACCGTGAGCCTTCAATTTCGCACGGTTGGGGGGATCTAACTCAGAGAATTCGACATCCATCACAAAGCTTGACTTGACAGAACCTATTCCAACTACGACCGTCGCGCGGAACTTCCTGTCAGGTACTATTACCTCCAAGTTGTTGACACCGGGGACGCACTTACTGACTGCCTCTGGGTCAATCAAAAAAGCCCAGACCTTTTCTCGCCCGGATTTTATATGTACTGTTCCATCAAATTCCATTCCCATGCTATCGTAGCCTCCCTTATGTCAACAACAAGAGTACTTTGATTTTACCGCAAAAGTATGTAGGCGCAGCGCCTTAGGCATGTTATAATCACCACAACTTGTACATTTGTACACATTAAAGGGAGACTCAAATAAATGAACGTTGCAAATCTTGTGAGTATATTGGCCAGTCTCTCCTGGCTATTGGTAATTGGAAGTGTTCTATTTGCAGGCGCCAGCGTAGCCAGAGGAGGGCGGGCACGCTCATTTGCCAGCTTAGTGGTCGGATCTCTGGCACTTGCATTGGTTCTATCGACTGTAAGCCAGGGTTTAATTTTCGTCCAACCGGAAACGCGCGGTGTGGTCATCAGCGCGTTGCAACAAACGGGCCTACGTTCGCAGGCTCTGCAACCCGGCTTGCGATTCGTGGTGCCATTCTTTGAAAGCGTAAAGACATATCCAATTGCAAAACAGACATATACGATGTCCGGGGCCTCAGCCGAGGGACAAATTGCAGGGGACGATTCCATCGTAGCCCGCACAGCAGACGGTCAAGAGGTACGGATTGACGCATCCGTGATTTTTTCCATCGACCCTAGCGAGGTAGTAGACGTACACGTTGATTGGCAGAATCGCTACACCGATTCCCTGATTAGGCCAAAGGTGCGCGGTATCGCCCGTGACTCCGCTGCTAGGTATAACGTGCAGGAGATATACAGCGTCCGCAGGGACGATTTATCTCAGGAGATTGAATTGGAGTTATCTTCTGTTCTAGATGAGAATGGTCTGATTCTCGACGACTTTGTACTGCGCAACATCACCTTCACACCAGAGTACGCATCTGTGATTGAACAGAAGCAGATTGCCGAGCAAGAGGTAGAGCGCCAGGCATTCGTCGTACGGCAGCGGGAACAAGAGGCAGAGCAACTGCGCGAGCAATCAAAGGGACAGGCCGATGCTGCTGTAATCGCGGCTGAGGGTAAAGCTAAGAGTATCATGATTGAAGCTGAGGCCCAAGCAACAGCTCTGGAGGCGATCGGCAATGCACTCACCACAAACCCCGATCTGTTGCAATACACCTACGTGCAGGAACTAGCCGAGGACGTAAACGTGATGTTGTTGCCAGCTAATAGCCCCTATCTCTTTAACCTTCCCGATTTGGAGGGCGCCGATTCAATAACTGGCCGTGAGTAACGCACATCAAACTTACATGTACGCTTAAGATTAAGATCAATGGTTAAACTAACAGGGCCTGCATTGCGCAGGCCCTGTTAGTTTAAAATAAGCGGAGAGGGTGGGATTCGAACCCACGGTGACCGAAAAGCCACAACGCTTTTCGAGAGCGTCCCGATAATCCACTCTGGCACCTCTCCCGGGGGCGGGATTATAGCATGATGGGTTAGGGACCCAGCAATTATTTTGAATCAGTCTCAGCGAAGAGATTCAAAATCTCCTCGCCATATTCAGTGCGACGCCAGGGGCCCAAATCAGGAATCGAATCCAATTCTGCCATACTAGTAGGGGCTGCCTGTGCCAGAGCCCACATCACTTCCCGCGCTAGAATCACATCAGAAGTAATCCCACGCCGCTGTGCCCGAAGCTTGCGCCACTCGCGAAGCGCCTGGTAGCGAGCTGACACACTGCGACCACCGCGAATAACTTGCGGAGGTACAAGAGGTCTCGCCCGAAGACCCCGTTGGACCGCCTGCAAAATTCCTGATCCGTACTTCTTGATTTGACCTCCACTCAACCCATGTACACCCCGCAATGTCCCTACAACCCGCGGACTACGTTGCGCAATCCTGAGTAGAACCCCATCGCCAATAACTCTGGAGATAGGTTGATCAATGCGCTCGGCTACAAGTTCTCGGTATATATATAACTCTCTCAACACTGCACATTCCCGTTTGCTGAGTTTGCGCACACCATTGATACGCCAAAATCCCTCGGTATTCCGCTCGTTCATAGTAATCCCGGCCCGGTTACGGGAGCTCACTCGAGAAATACGCTCGAATTCCTCACGCACCTCAGGCCACTGCCCACGCTTGTGCAATTCTTGATACTGATGTTCACGTAACCGCAGAAGGTAACGCGTATCCAACTGAGCGTACGTTAACTGGTCAGCGGAAAGCGGGCGCTTTCCCCAGTCTGCACGCTGAAACTTTTTGCTCACAGAAACCGAGAATGTTTCTCTTAAAATAGCCGCTAACCCGACTCTCTCCCAACCGAGCGCGCGCGCAGCCATCATAGTGTCAAAAAGGCCTCTCACCTTACATCCAAAATCACGCCATAGGCAAATCATGTCATATTCAGCCGCGTGAAACACTTTTTCAATACCATCATCTGCGAAAAGAGGTTGCAAAACCGTAAGATCTTGTATCGCCAGTGGATCCACTATGTAATCACACCCAGGGATTGAAAATTGAATCAGGCATACCCTTTCTCGATAAGCATGCATGGAGTTAGACTCTGTGTCCACAGCCACCGCTGGCTGCACCAGAAGAACTCTTAGCATAGCTTGTAACTGTTTCGCTGAAGACACAAGCGTTGGAGATGGAATAGAAATCATGTTACTAAATAAGATTATGTTAGTTTTCTGTGCCCTGTCAACAATGATATTTGACAGTAGGACACCTTTGTGATAGATTTTACTAACTCTGTCAATGAGGAAACAATATTGTGAGCTCTGATGTAGCAGCCGTAGCACCTCCATTAACAAGACGTGAGTTTCTATATTACTTGTGGGGAGCATCTATAGCCCTTTTCATGGCAGAAATGGGAGGCGCGCTCGTATGGTTCGCCTTCCCACGCTTCAAAGAAGGTGAGTTTGGTGGCATAATCAACGTGCCCATAGCGGATATACCTCCTCCAGACGCCGGACCAAAGGATTTTCCAGCAGCACGTATTTGGTTGGTCAACATAGGCGAAGGAAGACTCTCAGACGGTCGCCAACCGGACGAATACGCGATCAAGCCAGGCGTCAAAGCACTCTACAAAATATGTGTACATCTTGGCTGTCTCTATAAATGGGTACCTACCAATGATCGCTTTGAGTGCCCATGCCACGGATCCAAATACCTGACTACAGGAGCAAGGATTGATGGCCCCGCCACTCGTAACCTTGATGCCTTCCCGTTTGAATTCGTCGATGCACAGGGTAACGTGCTGGCAAAATCAGGTTTGATGGGCTCAGGAAAAGTTGAAGAAGGCGACGCGGTTGAAATACCAGAAGGTGCCGTAGCACTACGAATCGATACGGGCCAACGCATCCAAGGAGCCCCGAACACTGAGCCTGGAGGCGGGACTTAGCTAGCTCCGTCACTGGCAAAATCCGCAGGATACTATAAATGGCGTTATTCGAAGTTCACATTCCTATTCTTGATGACATAAAGGCCAAAGGTTTAGTGCCCACGTTAATCGCGAAAACCGATGAGGCCGTCCTGCGGCTCACAGCCGGACTCAATGTTGAGGAAATACGCTCAGTGTTGCGCGGAGATCCACCCAAACGGCCGAACCCGCGCACCAAACCACACGCCGATGGTTTCTGGATGCACATGCGGCCAACCTATTTCCACAAAAAAGTCATGACGCTTTACCCAACTTTCCGATTGGGTTGGCTATCGGTGTACTTCCTAGTGTTCGAAACCATTACTGGCTTAGTCTTGATGTTATGGTATACACCCTCACCGTTGGTCGCCTTTGAGAACATGATTAACATAATTAGCAACGTTCCTTTCGGGATGATGATGCGAGACTTGCACCGACTCGGTGCTGAATTTATGGTGATGGTGGTACTACTTCACATGTTGCGTACTTTTATAACTGGAAGCTATAAGAAGCCACGTCAGTTTACCTGGTTCACCGGCGGGGTACTGCTGCTTCTCACGCTCTTCCTGTCATTTTCAGGGTACCTGCTCCCATGGGACCAGCTCTCACTCTGGGCAGTAACAATAGGCGCATCCATGGCCGAGGCAACACCTGTCATTGGCCGGGAGGTGAACCTGTTAGTACGCGGAGGACCGGACTTCGGTACCAACGGACTATTGCGTTTTTACCTTCTACACGTCTTCGCTCTACCTCTGATTGCCTTCATATTTCTCGGAGTACATTATTACAAAGTGATTATTCACGCCCATTCACTGCCACCCGGGGAAGAAAATCCGGGCGAGGACACCGCTCGCAAGATTCCTATGGATAAACGCAGCTACTTCTTGCCAGATGTAGCCACAAAGGAAATCTACTGGATTGTAATGTGGACAGGTCTCCTCATCCTGATGGTCACAGTAGGAGGATGGCACGCCCCATTAGAACCACACGCAGACTCTCAAGTAACTCCGCTTCACACCACCGCACCATGGTATTTCCTCTGGCTGCAGGGTATGCTCAAGCTCGGAGACAAAGTTTTCTGGGGCGTAATTGCACCCGGTATTCTTGTCAATCTCGTCTTTGTAATACCTTATCTGGAAGTCGGGCCAAGCCGACGTTATGTTCACCGCCGCATAGGACTAACGATAGCAGCGGTAAGCGTGGTAGCTTTTTCTGCCCTGACTTATATGGGAACACCATACTATGCAGTCTCATCGTCTGCAGACCAAGAGGTAGTAGCTGCACTGGTACCACAGACACACCCTGGGCCGCTCCGCGGCACACCATTTGAAGAGCTGCCAGCTGGAGAGTATACGACAAAACAATGGGACAATGCACCCTCCGAGGGATTAGGAGAGCTACTGGAACTTTTCCAACACGAACTTCACAAATATGATGATGAACTACCAGAATCAGAAGGTATTATGGTTATTGAGGATTGGCAAGTAGGCCTGAAGAAAATTACGTTCCGTGTACTCTGGAACGAAGGTGATAACAGTTTTTCTCAGTTTGTATTCTTGCATGAAAACTCAGGCTACGAAGAGTAGATTATGACCTGGCGAACCGCCATTGGCACCCTTGCCGTAGTCCTCACCTCGATTATAACCGCCTTTTGGCTAATTAATGAACCCGCTCGCATGGCCGAAGCAGAGGAAGGATTCGAGGGTCGTTCCATAGAGGCCGGAGCCGCCCTCTTTGAAAACAATTGCACACGATGCCACGGCCCGCAAGGACAAGGACTACCCGGACTCGCACCAGGCTTGAACACTCAAGAAATGTTTGATGGTACGCGGGTCGCCGAGGTCGGCTGGGCCGGCACCCTTCACGATTTCCTCTACTCTACAATCGCAGGCGGACGTCCTGTACCTTCTGCCGGCACAACCTATCCACAAAGAATGCCTACATGGAGTCAAGAGTTTGGTGGTCCATTGAGAATAGACCAGGTACGAGACTTAACAAATTTTGTCCTCAACTGGGGAGAAGCATACGAACTCGGCATTGCCCCAACGGTACAGAAGGTAGTCACTAACCCTATCGACCCAGTAGGTACAGACTTAAGCACACCCGTGCTTCCAAACGGAGACGCCCAGGCTGGCGAGGAGTTGACGACCACTCTAGGATGTGTAGCCTGCCACGTACAGACAGATGTAGGTCCAGCATGGTTAGCTGAAGCTGACCCCAATGGGGAAGGTATCGGGACACGTGCCTCCGCCCGTATTGAAGAAACAAATTACACAGGTACCGCTACCAACTCAGAGCAGTATCTGCGCGAATCAATTGTCCTGCCAGATGCGTTTGTTGTTGACGGGTATCCACCCTCAACTATGGTAATGACATACGGTGAGACGTTGAGCAAACAGGATCTGGCTGACCTCATAGCTTACCTGGTAACGCTCAAGTAATCTGTAACCAAGCGCTACTGAAAGAATCCCAGGAAGTTCAACGCCAGGGTTCGCCTGGCAACGAATGCATGGATTTCTTTCACAGTCTACTACGGTAAGTCACGATTTAGGGGCAAATACCATCCTCTGCACGAACAACCAACAGCTCTCTAAACCCGACGATTCGTTAGCCACTTACCCGAAGTTTTTTACCGCCTAACACACTCATGTTATATATGATTGTTATTACATTCGAGAACTGAGTTTCGTTAGGCAATTTATTTGGAGCCACTCCTCCCAAGATTCATCAGGTAAAATTACGGTGGAACTCGACCATGAAACATGCCGAAAAAGAGAGAGGATGCCATGACATCAGTCAATAGCACTCTCATTAATCCAAAACCACAACGAAAAAAATTCATCCTTGGGGGCATCCTTATCGCTGTTGCAATCCTCTATCTGATTGTAAGCACCACCCAGAGCACAAGCCACTATTTCTACAGCGTGGATGAATTAAAATCAAAGGGCGCAACAGCGATCGGCCAGAACGTTCGCATTTCCGGCGCAGTATTGGGCAAGAGTATTACGTATGACCCAGACTCGATGGAATTGCGTTTCACAATCGCTAATGTACCCGGAGATCAGACAGAGGTGAATGCACAGGGAGGCCTCGCAAAAGTACTCCATCAAGCAGTTGCTGACCCTAATACTGCACGAATAGACGTGATTCACTATGGACCAATGCCCGACCTAATGCGAAACGAAGCTCAAGCTATAATGGATGGGTATCTAACAGAGAACGGCACTTTTGCTGCTGACACGCTACTGCTCAAATGTCCCACAAAATATGACGATGAATTACCCGAACAGGTCGCTGGATGATACTATACCCAAGTGACAAGCCGGATTAAACGATAAATCCTACACCCGAGCAACGATTAGCTTTCACTCCAAGTGACCCACTTACTCTCCAAATATTCGCTTGCAGATTTTGGTTTCACGGCCATGATGCTAGCATTGCTCTGCGCCATATATGCTGCGACGGTCTCCCTGTCTGTCGCACGGTCAGACCGATTGAAATGGGTAGATTCCGCACGTAACGCAGCCATTGCAGTATGGCCCCTGCTAACATTTGCGTGTTTCTGTATGACCTACTTACTGATAAATGAGCGTTTTGAAATCGAATACGTGGCAAGAGTTTCTAGCCATGCAATGCCATGGTATCTAAAGGCCACCGCGCTCTGGGGCGGCCAAGCTGGGAGCCTACTATTCTGGGCATGGCTAATGTCTACATACACCGCCCTAGTAATGCTTCGCAATTGGCACAACGAGCGCGACATGCAACCCTTTGTAATAGCTTCCACGATGACCACACTAGCTTTCTTTATTGGCCTGAATGTATTTGTAGAAAACCCTTTTACCAAACTATGGATAGATCAGTCTGGACACATCCAAGCATCATTCCTTGCCCCACCGGGAGCCAAACCTTTCGTCCCTAACGACGGCCAAGGTTTGAATCCGCTACTGCGCCACCCGGGAATGATTATCCATCCACCTATGCTCTACTTGGGATTTGTCGGATTTGTTGTCCCCTATAGCTTTGCCATCGCAGCGCTTGCAATTGGTCGTACTGATAATCTCTGGATTCGTGTAACACGCCGGTGGACGCTGATTGCCTGGTTGTTTCTATCACTCGGCCTGCTCCTGGGCAGTCGTTGGGCGTACGATGTATTAGGATGGGGAGGATATTGGGGATGGGATCCTGTAGAAATCGCCGCCTTCATGCCCTGGCTAACTGGTACCGCTTTTCTGCACTCAGTTATGATTCAAGAAAAACTCGGAATGTTTAAGCGATGGAATATGATTCTAATCATACTCACCTATGCACTGGTCATTTTCGGCACCTTTCTTACCCGCTCGGGGGTTCTTTCCTCAGTCCACGCATTCGCACTGAGCGCCATCGGTCCACTATTCTTTGTTTTCATAGGTATCACATTTACAATATCATTAACGCTCCTCTTTAAGGGATGGAATCGCCTAGATAGCGAAAATATCCTTACCAGTTGGCTTTCAAGAGAAGGTCTTTTCTTACTCAACAATCTGCTATTCATGGGAATACTATTGGCATGCTTCTGGGGTGTCATTTATCCGATTATCTCTGAATTGGTCACGGGACAGAAAGTGACCGTGGGACCACCATTCTACGAGCGCACCACTGGACCTCAATTCGCCGCGCTCCTATTACTAATGGGAATAGCCCCGCTGACTGCATGGCGAGTAACCACAGCCAGACGACTCGGGAAAATAATTTGGAAACCAACTGTATTTTCCCTAATCTTCCCAGTGTACGCTCTGACCACAGGAACCACAAATGCAGTGGCCCTACTAAGCTTGTGGCTTGCAGCTTTCGTGTTGTGCGTTACCCTATATGAGTTTTATCGCGGTGCCAGCGCACGCAGAAAAGCGACTGGCGGTAATCTCCTCAGCTCACTATGGAATATGATTGCTAGAAATCGGCGTCGTTATGGTGGCTACGTCATCCATTTGGGCGTGATATTCATGGCAGTAGGTATCATTGGTATAGAGATGTTCCAGGCTGAGACACAGGGTACTCTCGCATATGGAGAACAGATTAACATCGAGAATTATGTCATGATCTACAACAAAATAGAAGAATTCGATACCGAAGACAACCGCCGGGTTACACGAGCCATAGTCAGCGTTTACAAGGACGACAAATTTGTAGCAGAACTTTATCCGCGACGCGATTTCTATGTAGACAGCCAGCAGCCTATGACTATTCCAGGCTTATACAGTACCCTAGAGGGAGATTTCTATGTACTGCTAGTTGACTGGAAGCCGATTGGCACAGAGAGCGCAACATTCAAGATTTATTTGAATCCGCTTATGAACTGGCTATGGTTCGGTGGATTTATATTTATTCTTGGGACACTTGTAGCCGCTTGGCCAAATCGCGGACCGTCTCTCTACCGACAGTCAACATCGCTTTCCGTCAATCCTCCAGATATAGTTTTGTGACACAAAGATCATCACAAAACATAGGTTCGCATTACTCTACATGTTTAGACTATTAGCAAGTACAGGAATCACTTCACTGCTTATCTTCTATTGTTTTGGAGAAGTCTCGGCACAGGATGCTCAACCAAGCGATGACGAAGTCAACACAATAGCGAAGCAACTCTATTGTCCAGTGTGCGAAAACGTACCCCTGGATGTGTGTGGCACTAAAGCATGTGCTCAGTGGAGAGACGACATCAGTGATAAATTGGCTGACGGATGGAATGAAGAGCAAATCAAGCAATATTTTTCCGATCGCTATGGGATCCGTGTTCTAGCACACCCTCCAACGCAGGGATTCAATATGTTGTTCTGGTTACTCCCACCAGTTTCAATTATCATTGCTTGGTTTTTAGTATTGCGTACGAACCATAATATATTCCGCAAAAAACACATGTACAAGCAGTCCATTGCCAAGCAAGTGAGAGCGGAAGAATATATAGGCCAGTTGGAGAATGACCTAGAGCAGTGGCGATGACTCAGACTACCCTAAGAAATACTAGCCCTAAACTCGATAAAGAACGCATCCCTCGTATGTTCTGGGGAAAGCTCCTTGTCTGGGGACTGTTTACTGCACTGATGCTCTTGCTAGGCATTAAGCTATACCAGACGACTCTCGGACCAGTGTCCAGGGGCACAGCGCCTGACTTCACGTTAACCACTTTCGGCGGCGACAGCTATACCCTGTCTGATCACAAGGGACAACTAATCGTAATAAACTTTTGGGCTTCGTGGTGCGGACCATGCGAATTAGAAGCCGACGCCCTCGAACAAGCCTGGCGCCAGTACAGGAATCACGGAGTAATGTTCTTAGGAATAAACTATGTGGACACAGAAAACGAAGCTTTGGCCTATCTCAAAAAATGGGGTGTCACTTACCCAAATGGGCCAGATATACGTACATCGATTTCACAGGACTATCGAATAAAGGGTGTGCCAGAGACCTATATCATTGCTCAGGATGGCACTATAGCTGGAACTGTCATAGGTCCCATAGAATATAACAATCTGACTAACGCTCTGGACCTACTTTTGAACCAATAGAACAACAATGAATTTGGATTCTCTAATTTTCGCGATGGCACTTTTTCTGGCTATTGCCATCTTTATAATATTTCCAGTTGTTCGCCCAACCCCGAAGAAGAATGACTTCAACAGAGAGAGATATCTCTTAGAAGCACGCCGCGTCAGGATACTGACCGCTATAGCCGACCTAGATTTTGAACACTCTACCGGAAAAATTGACCAAGACGTTTATGAGTCGGAGCGCGCGCGACTTCTTGCCAATGGAGTTGAGACACTCAAACAGATTGATGCTGCTGGATTCACAAAACCTGTTACTACCAACGAGCCAGATACTAGTAACCATGAGTCTGACAATTGAACACACCTTTGACGGCAACATAACGATGACCCATCACTATCCGTGTAGTAGGCTAACACCCGAAATACCAAAAGTTACCGCTGATGAATCAAGTATAGGATTGGCATCAATCACAGCAAACCAACTATTCGTCCTATAGCGTACCAATATTATTATTCAAAATATCCATAAACATTGTGATTAATATCCACTCGCTTTCAAAAACATTCGGACTAAAACCAGTGCTACGCGATATTAATTTAAGTGTACCAAAAGGTGGCTTTCTCGCCCTCCTTGGTCCCAATGGGGCCGGCAAAACAACGCTCTTACGAATTGTATCTACGCTATCACGACCCGATGCAGGAGAGGTAAGCGTGGCTGGCTTGAACCTGTCAACCCACGCATCCGCTATCCGCCAGTTGGTAGGCGTAGTCTCCCACAAGCCCTTGCTTTATGTAGAATTGACCGCTGAAGAGAATCTGCGTTTTTATGCACGGCTTTACGGCTTGGTAACAGCTGAGCCACGAATCAGTACAGTCCTAGCTCAAGTCAACTTGTCAGCACACCGGCATGATTTAGTGGGCACTTTCTCACGCGGAATGCAACAAAGATTGTCAATAGCTCGCGCGACTTTACACCATCCGCAGGTATTGATATTAGATGAACCCTACACCGGTTTGGATCAGGATGCGGCAATCATGCTCGACGATGTGCTTCGCTCTGTGTCCACCGCTGGATGCACCCTACTGATGACAACACATGATTCTGCACGGGGACTAGCGTTAAGTCAACGAGTAGCGATTCTTTCCAGAGGACAGATAGCTTTTGAGACACGCAGCATCAGATTAACTCCGACGCAGCTAGAGGACAAATACAGAGAAATAGTAAATGCCTAAACCTGCGAACAGCCAACGTCCACAAGCGAGTTTCTGGCGCACAGTACAAGCAATAATGTGGAAAGATTTAACTTCGGAACTCCGCCACAAGGAAATCGTTAGTGCAATGTTCATCTTCTCTTTGTTAGTAGTCTTAATCTTTAACTTTTCTCTTGAATTAGACAGGGCTACGCGCGACAACGTAGCCGCCGGCGTGCTCTGGGTTACCTTCGTATTTGCCGCCACTCTGGGTCTTAACCGCACATTTGCAGCGGAAAAGGATCGTGATTTACTAGATGGATTACTGCTGGCCCCAATAGACCGCAGCGCGCTTTTTGTTGGCAAGATGCTCAGCACATTTATTTTTATAATCATTGTAGAAAGTATCGTAGTTCCTCTGTTCAGCTTACTGTACAATATGTCCCTATTTACGCCGCTATTGCTGGTAGTCCTTGTCCTAGGCACACTAGGTTACACTGTAGTAGGAACATTGTTGGCGGCCATAGCAATCCATACTCGATCTCGTGAAATCATGCTTCCCATATTACTTTTCCCTGTTGCAGTGCCTGTGATAATAGCGTCAGTACAAGCTAGCGCAGGGATTTTGGAGGGCAATGCGTTGGGAAATATATCCGGACCACTAAATTTGGTGGTCGTATACGATATAATTCTATTTGCTATAGCAATCATGACTTTCGATTACTTGATAGAGGAATAACTCGATGCAACCAAATCAACATCTCCGAATTCTAACCATTAGCAGCATGCTAATGTTAGTACTTTCCATTTACATGGTATTTGTTTATGCTCCTCTTGAGATTGTCATGGGCGCCGTACAACGAGTATTTTATTACCACGTTGCCTCTGGATGGATAGGCGCATTGGCATTCCTAATTACGCTAATATGTAGCATTCTATATCTTGCGACAAGAAATTTAAAATGGGATCATGTTGCCCTGTCATCTGTTGAAATCGGTGTAGTGTTTACTAGCATGAACATCGTCAGCGGTTCTGTATGGGCGCGCCCAATCTGGAACACTTGGTGGACATGGGATCCACGACTAACTACAGCAACAATTATGTGGCTTCTGTACGCTGCATACCTGATGCTGAGACAGAGCCTGGAAAACCCTCAACGGAGGCGGACCTTTGCGGCCGTGTATGGAATAGTAGCGTTTGTTAGTGTACCACTTACTTTTGCCGCAATTCGAATATGGCGCACAATACACCCAGTAATTATTGGAAGCAGCGACCCGTCCGCTGAAGGGAACTTCGAAATGACCCCTCCAATGCGCAATGCGTTTTTCTTTTCACTTTTCACTTTCACGTTTTTATACGTAACCCTATTATGGCACCGTATACGACTTGAACAATTGACTGTACAAGTTGCCGCTATGCAATCACGTCTATTGAATAAATTGAGCACTTAATTAATGTTTCTACAAGAAAGCACACCTGACACTACAATCTACATGATAATGGGATATGCTGTCTTTAGCATCCTCAGCGCAGGCTATGCAATCTCCTTACTAGCCCGCAGGCGCAAATTATTGAAAAAAACAGAGACGATCACTCGGATGCAATCAGAAGATACCAACTCAAGCATACATTAATTTTCTACGCTACAATGACACAAAGGTAGTGGCCATTAATCCTTTTCGTTTTGAAACCCGGAAGACAACATTGAACCTCGACGACGAAAACTACATTAAAGAACTAGATCCAAAAAACATGCTTGCTCACATAGACGAGCTGCCAACACAGCTTCAGTCTGCATGGAAATACGTCATGGGTCTCACACTGCCGCCAAAAATTGAACTATCCAACATTGTAATTCTAGGTATGGGAGGTTCGGCAATCGGAGGGTCTCTGCTGCAAACATTGCTTGCCAAAGAATGCCCTGTACCTATAGTTTCCAATCGAAATTATCAGTTACCTACCTTCGTTGGCGCTGATACCCTAGTCATAGCCTCTTCCTATTCTGGAGAAACAGAGGAGACCCTCGCAGCGCTTACAGATGCTCACAACCTCGGTGCACAGATTGTGAGTATTTCAACCGGCGGGAAAATTGCCAAACTCACTGAGGAATACGGCGGTGTTGCTTGGCGCTTCAAATATGATAGTCAACCGAGAGCTGCACTTGGTTATTCGCTGCTGTTACCACTAGGACTCCTTGTACGAATGGAAACAGTCCGCGATTTTAGCCAGGATGTGGAAGAGACGATACAGGTACTGCGCGAGGAGCAAAATTCATTAACCACCACATCGCCTATCATCTCAAACCCCGCCAAAAGAATGGCGGAAAAGATATTTGACCACATGGTACTTCTAATTTCCGCCGATCCCCTAACACCTGTTGCCCGCCGCTGGCGCGGCCAGATTGCCGAAAATAGTAAGGCATGGGCACAATTTGAACATCTTCCAGAAATGAATCATAATGCGATAGCCGGATTGGGATACCCGGAAGCACTTATAGACCAAACTTTCGTACTGTTTCTTGAATCCGCGCATTGCCATCCTCGCAACCGACATCGTGCTGAACTTACACGTAATTTATTTACAAAGAAAGGCTACAACACCGCATCTGTGCACGGGCTCGGCGAATCGCGCCTTGCACAGATGCTATCAGTCCTACATTACGGTGACTATGTCAGTCTTTATCTCGCAATCGCTTACGGCGTTGACCCCTCTCCGGTTAAGCCGATATCCTGGCTCAAAGAACAGCTAGCCTGAGTAATTTATCGGTCAACCAAACTGCTCATGACCTTGAATCGGCAAAGCATTCCATTCTTACGCATTAGACAGTACCCAATCTTAGTAAATTTCATGCGTGAGCATATTGAACAGGAACTTTGGACAAACACCTGCTTTCTCATGCCAGTGCTAGCCATTTTCAGACAACTAAAGTGCCAAGTACTGAACCCACAATTGTAACCATCTACACGGATGGTGCTTGCGACCCAAACCCTGGCCCAGGCGGGTGGGCTGCAATATTACGTTTCGGCACTCGCCAGAAAGAAATCAATGGAGGAGAATCCGACACTACAAACAACCGGATGGAGCTCCGTGCTACTATAGAAGCCTTTGGCGAACTAACACGTCCGTGTATAGTGGAACTTTACACGGATTCCGAATATCTCCGCAAAGGAGTTACTGAATGGCTCCCCCGCTGGCAATCCCAGCAATGGCGAACACGCAGAAAACGTCCAGTCGCCAACAAGGATTTATGGGAGGCATTGTCTTCCGTTATACAGCCACATGAAGTACACTGGCGCTGGGTTAAAGGACACGCTGGTCACCCGTTAAATGAACGTGCTGACAGCTTGGCGAAAGCTGCAATTACTAGGGCCGACTTCACACTTACAGAAACAAATGCAATCCGTATGTTCACCGGCGCCTCTTGCAGCGGAACAAACGGTTCCGGTGGATGGGCAGTAGTGATACACAATCACAAAGAAATTAGCACACTTTCCGGAAGAGAATCAAACACAACCTCTAATCGTCTACAACTACTAGCGGCAGCGCACGCCTTAAGTAATTCTCCGGGTGGCCAACGCATTAACATATACACTCCATCAGAATACGTACAACGTGGAGCCAGTCAATGGTTGCCCGCTTGGCAACGACGCAATTGGAAAACAAAATCTGGTCATCCTGTAAAAAACCGTGACCTATGGCAGGCAATAGCAGAGGGATGCGTAGCAAATGATGTCCATTGGTACTTAGCCAAATCAGACCAGATAGATCAGGAAATCAAGCAAGCACACAATCTCGCCTGCGAAGCAGCGCCAGGGTAAATATAATCTAAAATCAACAACGACACAGAACGGTAGCGATTACCAATCCGTATAAGCGATTCACAAAGATGCTAATGCTTCATTTCGTCAACGCATAAAGAAATCGCAAACATGCAGTTGTCATCAATTATTGGTCATCAACATTAATCAAATCAGACATCAAATCCCGCAATCGACCACGTGTCTCTGCCAATTCTTCAGGAACAATTCGTGTTTCCATCACTGTAGTCATGAAATTAGTGTCACCCTCCCAACGAGGAAGCACATGCATGTGCACGTGGTCCGGTAAACCTGCACCTCCGGCTGCGCCGATGTTCACCCCAACATTGAAGCCATCTGGATTGTACGCCCTGCGTAATACGCGCAACGACATCTGACACAACATTGACAGTTCTGCCATAACCTCACCTGACAAGTCCTCAAGCGAAGATACATGGGCAGCCGGTGCCAACAGCATATGCCCGTTGGTATATGGATATTTGTTCAGAATAGCTAAAACTCGCAAGCCACGATATACCACAAGATTGGTCTCTTCTGAATTAACTTTATCCATCGCCTGGCAAAAAATACAATCCACCGTTTCAGTATCTCCACGTAAGTAACTCATGCGCCAAGGTGCCCAAATATTCCTCATATAGTTCGATTCTACCAGAAGTGACTGGGTTGACGATGCACAATAGCCCGTTAGAATAATGAAATGCAGACAGATTCGTTTTCACATTCCGAGATCGAGCAAGCACTTTCCCAAGAACCATATGGCTATCCACTATACTATTTTAAATCCACTGGTTCGACAAATGAGGAAGCCATTAAGCTAGCATGCGACGGTGCACCCACAGGAACGATTGTAGTGGCTAATGAGCAAACCGCTGGTCGCGGGCGCGGCGATAGGCAATGGTACACCCCTGCAAGCAGCGGACTGGCTGTCAGCATTATCTTACGACCCGCACTACCATCCAGACAAATCAGCCATGTTGCACTGTTGGGTGCCATAGCCACAGTCCAAGCCATTAAGTCCATATCTAACCTACAGCCTAAGTTGAAATGGCCCAACGATGTCTGGATAAATGGAAAAAAAGTGGCCGGCATTCTTGGGGAGAGTAGCCATGGAACGGCAGGGACTGAGTGGGTCGTCCTCGGTATCGGCATCAACGTAAGTTCCGGACCACCTGCAGGAACAACAACACGACACCCATTTTCGTGCTTGGAGGAACAGAGCGGGCATCCAATTGACAGACTAGAATTGCTGCGTGAGCTGATTGGCGCAGTTTCCGAGCATTCCTCAAACATGGGCACCAAAACCCTGGTATCCATATGGGAAAAACATATGATGTGGCGCGGTAAACGAGTGTGCGTGCTAAATCCAGATGGGACTTCGACAGACGGCAACGTTCTCGGTATAGACCCGGATGGAGCATTACTCTTAGATTCAATTGATGGAATCGTACGGCACATAACAGCAGGAGATATTTCCAGAACCAACACGTAGTCTAAACAAGTAACACATTCGCATGGCTCAGCAATTGACACATTTACATTGCGACTGCATTAGCCATAGGAATAATGGTAGAATAGCCGACGCCTGTTGCTAACTCACAGAAGAAAATGACCTGATGCTCACTACAGAAGAAGTAATCCACATCGCTGAACTAGCCCGGTTGCAGCTAACTGAGGTCGAAACGGAGAAATTCAGAGGTCAACTCTCTGAGGTACTAGATTATGTGAACCTCATAAGTGAACTTGATCTTACTGATGTTGATCCTACACACAGCGTAATCACGAAACACAGTGCGCTCCGTAAAGACGAAGTGCACGATTCATTGACGCAAGACCAATTACTCAAAAACGCCCCAGAAACTGATTCGGGGTGCTTTCGTGTGCCGGCAATTTTAGATGAAACCTGAAACCATCGCCTCGCCGCGTCTTCGGCCGATATCTAAATCGTGGAGTTGATTAATCAGACACTGAGGCGCGTAAGCGACATGCTTATCGCCGGTGATATATCCAGCGTAGAACTGACAGAGGCGTGTTTGCGCCGAATTGAAGCAACCGAGCCTTACCTCAATGCCTTTATATCAGTATCTGCAGAGAGAGCCATGCAGCAGGCACGGAGTGCAGACCATGCATGGGTAGAGTGGCGTCGCGGTAAGCTAACCCAACAACCCTCGCGCTTAAACGGAATTCCTCTCGCTATAAAAGATGTTCTCTGCGTAGCCGATATCACTGCTACAGCTGGCTCACGAATGCTAGAAGCTTTCATGCCCGCTTATGATGCAACTGCCAGCGCACGCCTCCGTGCAGCCGGAGCCGTATTTCTAGGCAAGACGAACACAGACGAATTCGCTATGGGATCCTCAACCGAAAATTCCTGTTACGGCCCTACGCACAATCCATGGGACCAGCAGCGAGTCCCGGGTGGTTCCTCCGGCGGCAGTGCTGCATCAGTCGCTGCCAAATCAACCTTCGGTGCCCTTGGAACTGACACAGGGGGCAGCGTACGCCAGCCCGCCTCTCTTTGTGGAGTAGTAGGACTTAAACCATCTTATGGCCGCATCTCTCGTTTCGGACTGATTGCCTTCGGATCCTCTTTTGATCAGGTTGGCACCCTTACACGCACCGCTGAAGATGCAGCGATACTTCTGCAAACGCTGGCCGGACCAGATACTTTTGACGCAACCTGCGTTCCAACACAACCCCCAAACTACTTAGATTCATTGTCTGAGCCAAGCGATTTGTCAGGATTGCGCATTGGCATTCCAAACGAACACTTTGTAGGTGGTGTAGACGCAGAAGTAGAAAAACAGGTGCGAGCCGCGATCAAGCTGCTAGCTAAACTCGGAGCGGAAATTATGCCTATACGCCTGCCACGTACGGAACATGCACTTCCTGCCTATTACCTTATTGCAAACGCCGAAGCTTCAGCTAATCTCGCCCGTTATGACGGCATTCGGTATGGACAGCGCCAACATGGCAAAGACCTATGGGAAACGTATGTAAATACACGCAAGACCGGGTTCGGGCCTGAAGTCAAACGACGTATCATGCTAGGCACCTATGCACTCACCACTGGATATTATGATGATTATTACCTGCGCGCCCAGAAAGTACGTACACTCGTAAAACAAGACTTTGATACTGCATTCGATCAGGTAGATGTCATCGCAGGCCCGACCACACCGACTACGGCGTTCAAGCTGGGTGCAAAAACTGAAGACCCTTTACAAATGTATCTCTCGGACATTTTCACGTTGTCAGCTAACCTAGCCGGAATACCAGGAGTATCACTACCATGCGGCATGGATGAAAACAGATTGCCAATAGGACTACAGTTGCTCGGACCGGCATTTAAGGAAAAACGTCTGCTCAAGGTAGCACACAAATTCCAGCTAGCCACGGATTGGCATCAGCAGGACCCCCTAGTGGAGAACTGAAATGAAAGTCATCATACCATTGGCTGGAGTCGGAAGCCGGCTTCGACCACATACCTTTAGCAAACCAAAGCCGTTGATGAACATAGCCGGAACCCCGTTGCTTAGCCACGTACTGGAAATGTTCCGCAACGTAGCAGTAGAGGAATTCATTCTAATTACTGGTTACATGAGCGATCAGATTGAGTCGTTTATAAACACAAAACACCCGGACATCAAGACAAGATTCTTCAAACAAAATGAACTCAGCGGACAGTCGACAGCTGTGCTCTTAGCCAGGGACTATGTCAACGGTCCCGTGCTCATAGTGTTCGCAGACACAATAGTGGAAGCCAATCTGGAGCACATACATTCCGAGCCCTCCGATGCAATCGCTTGGGTGAAAGAAGTTAAGGACCCCAGAAGGTTCGGAGTTGCTGTACCCAATGAGGATGGCTACGTCAAGAGAATCATCGAAAAACCAGATTCAATGAACAATAATCTAGCGGTAGTAGGTTTCTATTTCCTTCGAGATGGTGCCCGCCTCATGGACGCAATTGAGAAACAAATCGGTAATCATGTACAGACAAAGGGCGAATTCTACTTGGCCAACGCAATGCAGATATTGCTAGATGATGGCATGCAAATGCGCGTGCAAGAAGTCGACATCTGGGAGGACTGCGGAAAACCGGACAGCATCCTACAGACAAACAAATACCTGCTGCAGCACGGACACGATAACAGCGATAAGATCGTCGCACGCGGATATGTAATAGTGCCACCCGTCAACATTCATCCCGATGCACAAATCAAACATTCTGTGATTGGACCCTTTGCAACTATAGGCGCAAATTGCAAAATCGATGGATCAGTCATCCGGGATTCAATTGTAGATCAAGGGACACAAATCAAGAACGCCATGATCACTAAATCACTCATAGGCCGTGGTGCACATTTGCAAGGACGCTTCCTTACATGCAACGTAGGCGACGAATCAGAATTGATATTCGAGTGAAAAAAGATGTACGCCGCCATTGATTTATAGACCCAAGAGAGCAGTCGAAGGCATCTGTTTTGCCAACAAGCGCCATGAGCCCGAGGCAATAATATCCAGTTTCTGAACTACAATCGGCAGACACTTTAGGGTCCCCAATAGAGAGAAAATGCTCAAGTTCTGCCAAAGTTATATTTAGATACAGATTCGAGGCACGCGCGCCCCGATACCGCAAACCACCTCATAATTTATTGTACCCCAACGCTCAGCAAGCTCTTCTGCCGAGAGTCGCTCCTGACCCTGATCGCCAAGCAGGACAACTTCATCACCAACCATCACATTGGGAACACCATCAAGGCGCACCAAAAACTGATCCATACATACTCTACCCAGGACCGCAACACGCTCTCCACCCACAAGTACAACCTTTTTTCCCAGACGTCGGTAGCCGTCAGCATAACCTGCAGTAACAGTACCAATTATCTCATCACCGCTCGTGACATATTGGTGGCCATAGCTCAGGCCCGATCCCTTGGGAACAGTCTTAACATGAGCGAGCTGTGCCTTCCACGTCAACACCGGACGGAGTCCTTCAGGGCAAGGGCAGTCTGCGGACGGGTCAAGTCCGTACATTGCAATACCAACGCGAACCATATCCAAGTGGGATTCCGGTCGTACAAGCGTAGCCGCGGAATTAGCCGCATGTACCAAATCGGCCTGAAGCCCACTTGCTTTAAGTGCATTTCGGACATCATCAAAACATAGCTCCTGCTCCACCGTTGGTCCTAGGTTTCTCTCATCCGCCCGCGCAAAATGTGTCAACAATCCTTCAAATTGCAAGTACTCAGTAACTTCCAACCGGCGCGCAAGCGCCAGAGCATCCTCTGGCTTGGCGCCAAGTCTGCCCATTCCAGTATCGATCTTTAAGTGTAGCCGAGCGGTATTCCCTATTTCATTTGCAGCTGCTGCGATTTTCTCAAGCTGACTAGATTCCCATACACAGAGGGATACCCCTAATGAAATTAGCTCCGCCAGACCTGCTTCCGGAGCAAAACCCAGTAGCAATATCGGACACTCCAAGCCAGCGCGACGAAGCTCAAGTGCTTCTTCAGCTTGCGCCACTCCACACCACGACGCCCCCGCCTTCAAGGCGGTTTGTGCAACTGGCACAGCCCCATGCCCGTAAGCATTTGCCTTGACCACCGCCATGACCCGTGCATCCGTATGCGCACAAAAAAAGCGTACATTGTCACTGATTGCGGATAGGTCAATTTCCGCCCAGTTAGAGTGCAACTGCACCGACCCCATCCCCGAAGTATACATGAAGTCAGCCCATCTTCACCGTGCGTGCTTGCTTTCTGCATAATAAACGATGATAATGCGCCCATAGTGCCCTACCAAACCCTAACAAATCAAGACATAATAGAGGAGAAAGACGGAGCTTATCGAATGCAGACGTACACTTGATTGAGAGCCGATCGATTGTACAATAGCACGTATGACTATGAATCACCAAGCTGTTATCGGTCTAGAAGTACATGCTGAACTACTAACACAATCAAAAATGTTTTGTAGCTGCCGCGTGGTGGATTCGACTACTGCAAATCCGAACCTGTATACATGCCCAGTATGCTCAGGTATGCCAGGAACACTCCCAGTCACAAACCAACGCGCAGTATATCTCGGAGCAATGGTAGCGCTGGCACTGCATTGCGAAGTGGCAGCCGAGAGTATCTTTGCACGCAAGAACTACTTTTACCCAGATCTACCGAAGGGTTATCAGATTTCACAATACGAGAGACCACTCGCCACAAATGGTCACATCACCATATCAACCTCCGCTGGAAAACGGAAAATCCGCATCCGCCGTGTTCATCTAGAGGAGGACACGGGCAAGCTAATTCACCGAGACAAAGTTTCCGGGGCCGGGAGTATGTCACTTGTCGATTTGAACCGGGCTGGCGTGCCGCTGTTGGAAATCGTAAGTGAGCCCGACATTCGCTCAGCTTCAGAGGCGGTAGCCTACGCTAAGGAGCTTCAAAGTATTTTGACCTATCTGAAAGTCAACAGCGGCAATATGGAAAAAGGAGTCATTCGGTTTGAAGCCAACGTATCCGTTCGGAAGACCAGAAGTGAAAAACTAAATACCCGGACTGAAATAAAAAACCTAAATTCTTTTCGCTCACTTCGTCACAGCACACAATATGAAATCGACCGACAGATATCCATTTTAACCGCCGGAAAGACTGTAGAGCAACAAACACTTGGATGGGATGAAGCACGGGAAGTTACAGTTGCCCAGCGCAGCAAGGAACAAGCTCACGATTATCGCTATTTTCCCGAACCCGATTTACCGCCAGTGCAAATTGATCCTGTCTGGTTGCAAAAGATTGGAGATGAACTCCCAGAACTACCGACCGAAAAATTAGAGCGCTTCCGCAGCATGGGGCTAAACGAGTACGATGCCCAGGTGCTGGTAAGGCAGAGGTCAGTGGCCGAGTTTTTCGAAGGTGCAGTCGACAGAGGATCAAAGACAGACCCACCTATACAAGCAAAGACAATCTCTAACTGGTTAACAAGTCAGCTCTTCGGCATGTTGCACAACGCTAGAATAGAAATAGAGGACATGCATATCACCCCAGCGCATCTGGTAGACTTGTTAGCATTGTTACAGTCAAATAGTATTAGCGCCAACAGCGCTAAGCAAGTGATGCGCGAAATGCTAGAAACGAGAGCAACACCACAGGAAATTATCAGCGAACATGAGCTTGAACAAGTAAACGATGTAGCCTCAATCACTAAAGCGGTCGAAGATGTTCTCAGAGATCATCCTGAGGAAGTGAAGAGCCTTCTCTCCGGCAAGGATTCCCTCACCAACTGGCTACTCGGACAGGTGATGCGGACCCTGAACGGCAAAGCGAACCCACAAATCGTGCGTTCACTCTTAAAGAAAACGCTAAAAAGAGAGGCTGATACCAACAATACCCGATGATGGATGCGACAACAAGTAAACCTGTTTGTGATTACGATGGCTCTCACTATCAGACTGAGTTCTGGGAGAAGGGCGGACGCGCTTACGAAGACCTCGTCGAACGCATCTCACTGCGACACCTGCTTCCAAAGAATGGTGCACTCTGTCTCGAAATCGGCGCCGGTGCCGGTCGCTTAACCCGAGAACTTGATCACTTTGAACGCGTAGTCCTGTTGGATTATTCCCGCACACAGCTCCAGCAAGCACAGGAGAGGTTAGGCCGTGGGCCCCGATTCATATACGTGGTCGCCAATGTTTATCACCTGCCATTCGTGCCCGGTCTTTTTCACACCGCCTTAATGGTTCGGGTAATTCACCACCTGGTAGACCCACGCGCAGCTCTGGAAGGCGTTAGAGCCACCTTGCGGCCGTCCGGAGCCCTTGTTCTAGAGTTTGCCAATAAACGCAATGTTAAGGCGATTCTTCGATACTGGCTCGGTCGACAGAGCTGGAATCCTTTCAGCCCTGAATCAATAGAATTCTCAAAGCTTAATTTTAATTTTTGCCCACGTAGCATGCGATCCTGGCTGCATGAAGCGGGATTCACAATCCGTAAACAACGCAGTATTTCCCACTTTCGAATACCACTCCTCAAACGCATTGTGCCGCTACATTGGCTTGCAACTGCAGATGGAGTGCTCCAAAGTAGTGGTGAATTATGGCAACTATCACCTAGCTTGATGCTGCGTGCCGACGCGCACCCAGTAGGGCCAATCGCTCCAACCCAATCATTTTTCCGTTGCCAGCACTGCTACAGCACCGAACTCAGCGAGAGCAAGCACACGATAACATGCCCAAACTGTGGTCCTGTGTGTAGTATAAGTGATGGAATCTATGACTTTAAGGAACCTTTTTCTTCGCAGAGGTCAAAATGAGTACCCACAAAAAAGCATACAAAATGGAAATAGCTGGCGTAACCCGCGAGTTACCGCTTGTGAAAATTAGATCTGGTCTACGTATAGCTGTATTAAATATACTCGGTGACACCGAACTTGTACACGCCGCTGCAGCTGCACTGAGTTATGACCTAGCTAACATCGATTACGATGTACTAGTAACCGCGGAGGCAAAGAGTATCCCCCTAATCTGCTCACTGGCCGCAACCGCCAAGAAACCATATGTTGTGCTCCGTAAAACCCACAAGCCATACATGGGCGATAGCCTACAAGCCGAGACACTCTCAATTACCACCGGCAAACCGCAGCACCTCTATCTTGATGAAAAGGACCGTTCCATGATTACAGGAAAACGCATAGTGTTAGTAGATGACGTAATCAGCACCGGCTCCACTTTGCAAGCAATGCGTCTCCTGATGTCAAAAGCGGCCGCGCAGGTTACAGCCGAAGCAGCTATCCTTACAGAGGGCGATCGTTCACAATGGAAGCACATATACGCCCTCGGCCATATCCCACTATTCAGCGGATAACTTAGATGCTTCGGCACCTTGAACAGAGTCTGAAATATTTACAGAGGCCCAATAATCACAGCAACTGCGAAGTGAACATTCCAAACATCTTGGACGGCGCGCACGGCATACCTCCCGTCCCAACTGGATAAGATTCAAATGCGAATTATAGTAATGTCGCGGTTGGAACAGTTCCTCCAAATATCCATGTGAAGTCTCCGCACTCATTCTACGTGGCCGTAGACCTAGACGCCCGGTTACACGGTGGACATGAGTGTCTACTGGAAAAGCAGGCATCTCTAATGCAAATAGAAGTACAATTGCAGCTGTCTTTGGACCCACACCCTTAAAGCGCAAAAGCCACTGACGTGCCTCCTCAACAGGCAATCTACCAAGAAATTCAAGGCATAGTTTTCCTCTCTCCTCGGTAATCTGACGTAGCACCTCTTGTATGCGCGGGCCTTTCTGATTCGCCAACCCAGCAGGCCGAATGGCATTTATCACTTCTTTCGCAGGTGCATCGCGAACTGCATCCCAGTTCTCAAACGTACTACATAACGCATCGAAGGCTCGATCTCGATTATTGTCATTAGTGTTTTGGGAAAGTATGGTGGAAATCAGTTCGTCCAAGGCTGACAGAGCTTTACGCCACTCTGGTTGCCCATAGGTTTGCATCAGGATTTGCTGTACCCGGCTAGCCTTACACCTTAACTCTGAATTGGTCACACCCCCATTATAGCCGCCCGAATTACAATCATGTCACAATGCTCCCTGATACCTCGTGTCCTTGCTTGATTATCCTGGAACGTACAGACAAGCTCAGTTTGTACAAGCAGCTAAGATGCGTTTATAATCCGCGCTAAATACGCGCAAAAAGGACGCTTAATACCCCTCGCCACGCGAATCCCTTCGGAGAACCGGCGGCGAGGGAAGTCAATGGAAAGCACGGCGATTGCACTAGATAACTACCGCCAATAGGATAACCTAAAACGCATCTTGGCCTATAGTGCGGTCACTTATACCATCTTAATAATTATGATTGCGAACATTACCAGCCCTTCGCCACACAATGGATGAAGAACAGTTCAAAACTACTGTAACACAGGGAGGATGACATGCTTGACATCAATTTCATCCGCAAACACCCCGAGAAGATAAGAGCTGCTCTGGAGATTCGCGACTCTGAAGCTGACCTAGAGGGAATACTGGCGTTAGACCGTCAGCGCCGCGATCTCCTGCAACAGACTGAGACTCTTAAGTCCGAGCGCAATCGTGTCTCCAAAGAAATTGGTCGGCATCACGATAAGCTGAACCGTGAATCCCGAATCACAGAAATGCGCGCTGTCGGTGAGCAGATTGCCGATCTAGACAAGCAACTGCGAACAGTCGAAACTAGTCTGCGTACCCTCTTAATGGAAATGCCAAACATACCAGAATCCGAAACTCCTTCAGGCTCAAACGAAAAGCACAATGTGACTCTACGCACTGTTGGCACCCAGAGAGAGTTCGAGTTCACCCCAAAACCACATTGGGAAATTGGATCAAATTTAGGCATCATCGATTTTGAACGTGGCGTCAAATTAAGCGGTTCCCGGTTCTACGTTCTAAATAACGCCGGAGCGCGCTTACAACGAGCACTCATCAGCTTCATGTTGGCACAGCACACGCAACGGGGATATGCAGAGCGGTATCTACCGTTTATGGTAAAAGAGATAAACTTTGAAACTGCCGGACAGCTCCCCAAATTCGCAGACAACATATACCACGACGCCGAAGATGATATCTGGTTCGTGACCACAGCCGAGGTGCCACTCACCAATCTGCACAGAGACGAAATCATCACAGCAGAAGAGCTGCCATGTTACTACACCGCGTACACACCCTGCTTCCGGCGCGAGAAAATAGCTGCAGGCAAGGACGTACGAGGAATCAAACGCGGCCACCAATTTGACAAAGTAGAAATGTATGCTTTAAGCAAACCGGAGGAATCATCAAAAGTTCTGAACAAAATGGTTGCCGATGCGGAGCATATCTGCACAGAGCTCGGCCTTCCCTACCGAGTACGCCGGTTGTGTGGAGGTGATCTCGGCTTCAGTTCACGTATCACTTACGATGTGGAGGCCTGGGCACCAGGATGTAATGAGTGGCTGGAGGTTTCTTCAGTGTCTAACTGCGGTGATTTCCAAGCGCGTCGAGCAAACGCGCGCTTCCGGCCAAGAAAAGGTGCAAAGCCCGAATTCGTACACACACTCAACGGATCTGGACTTGGCCTACCACGCACATTAATAGCATTGTTGGAAAACTACCAGCAGG
>Ga0310344_10000474_pt1 | contig 31650 bp, 31 predicted proteins | sample HC15DNA20200_MG_FD_203801 | JGI IMG/M metagenome (GOLD analysis project Ga0310344, IMG submission 203801) | Marine microbial communities from station ALOHA, North Pacific Subtropical Gyre - HC15-DNA-20-200_MG | ecosystem: Environmental > Aquatic > Marine > Oceanic | place: Pacific Ocean: North...
GCCTATTTTTCAGGATCAAATCCATCCAAGTGATTTAAACGACACACGAAAAGAAAAGAATGATTCATGGAATCATTTTTTTCACAACTATGGAATGCAGCAAATTCGCAGAGAAGAATTTGTTTTTTTACTTAAGAAAGGGCTTGGAAATCAACTACAGGTTGATACAGAAACAAATGAGTTAAGAGTGAATATTCATAAGCAGGTTCTCCAAAGCAATTATGAAGTAAGCGACTCAGAAGCAACAGCCAAAACCAGAGGGAAATACCAACAGAAATTCAGAGAAGATATTCTTCTTAATTATGATTATCAATGTGCAATTACTGGAATTAAAACTATTGCACTTTTGAGAGCAGCACATATTGTCAGATGGGCAGACAACAAAAAGGAAAGACTGAATCCTCAAAATGGAATTTGCTTATCAGCTTTAGCAGACGCATGTTTTGAAGAAGGTTTTATAACAATAGACAGTGATTACAAAGTCCAAGTGTCAGATAAAGCAAAAAAGGATCCTCGTTTACATGATGAACTGTTTCAATATGACGGTTTAAAAATTAATCTACCCAAAATAAAAGAAAACAGACCTGCAAAAAGATTTCTTCTTGAACATCAGAATAGAGTGATTTGATGGGCAGCAGTAACGCGCTCACCACGGCTTCACCACTGCAACCTGCGCTGCGACTTCAATCCGCTCTCTGGCTTTTCCCACACTGCGATCTACGAGTGAGTTCGCAGCCTGTAGTCGCACCTGTTCACTTTCAGCACTGGTAACAAGACTCTCAAGCTCCGCGACCGCACGGGGCGCCAGATTTCTCAGTCTCAGCTCCGCCAGCTCAACCGCTTCCGCAGCCTTCGCTAATGCCTGTGGCGCTGCCCCGCCATGATTGCGACAGACATTCTGCCCTCGCATGGAGAACTTGTTGCACGGCTGTCCTTGCCGGTTATGGGCGGTACATTTTCGAGGGTCTCGTGTAGCAAGTCCGGTCTCTTCCATGGGGTCTCCTAGCTTCTTGGGTGTCTGCGTTGACGATACCAAAGGCGCAGATAAAAATGAATATGATTGACAAATCAGAGCTGCAGCGTAGGATGAATTCATGAGAAAACTCCTTATCGCTTTACTCTTATCGGTTGGGATACTTTTTACTCCTTCCCTTGCCCTTTCCGCAGAAGCTGCGCCCGCAGCGCAGTGCTCTGGTCTTACTGGCGACGCTTTTTATAGTTGTCTGGAACGGGAGAGAGAACAAAGACGGGCTGACCTTGAACGGGAAGATCGAGAACGGCGAGAGCGTGAACAGCGCGACAGAGATCGAGAACGGCGAGAACGAGAAGAGCGAGAACACCGAGAGCGACAAAACCGATCGCCAGATCGTCCTCGGCGTTTCTGACATTTAAAGCTCTACCGCGGCGATGATGCACCTATATACGACCTAGCTGTCCCCCAGCGGACCGAAAAATGGCGGATATAAATTGTGCACGTATATATAGATATCTCTCGACCCGTCGCGGTTTTCGATCTTTTTTAAATCGACAGGGAGAAAATCGAGACCCGGGGTGCCTCGAAGGGGGTTCCGATTACCAGCATTCTCATGGCAAGAACTGCCCTTTTTGAATCGATTGGTGGTCAGATTGGTGGTCAAACCACTCAAGACACGACATCAGGGGCAGACAGCCTAATGCGTTTACCCCCTAAATATAAGGGGTAAAGTGGTGCCGAGGGCGGGGATCGAACCCGCACGGTGCTAAGCACCACAGGATTTTAAGTCCTGTGCGTCTGCCAGTTTCGCCACCTCGGCATGGAGTCTTGGCTCAAAAGTTTACAGGACTCGTCAATGAGGTGGGTATTTAGATACCTAATGACCGCTCCGAACAACAGTCGGCACGCTCACTAGAATTCGCTAACGTCACCACTGTTCTCAAGATCCAACAGCGCGCCTTTAGCCTCCTTATACCCCTGCTCGGCTGCAAGTTGATACCAGTGCTCAGCCTCACCCATATCGCGGCCAACACCTCGTCCGGTAGCGTACATAAGGCCTAGTGAAAACTGAGCCGTTGCTAGACCCTTCTCTGCAGCACGTCGATACCATTGAATCGCAGCATTGTCATCCTGTGAGACACCTCGTCCGGTAGAGTACAGCCACCCTAAATTATCTTCCGCTCGCGCATACCCTTGTTCCGCTGCCTTCCGAATCCATTTGGCCGCCTGCGAGTCATCCTGTTGTACCCCTTGTCCAAAGAAATACAGTTGCCCAAGAGACAGTTGCGCAAGCATGTGTTCCTGCTTAGCAGCGCGACGCGTCCACTTGACGGCCTCTACCGCATCCTGATCCACGCCGGCTCCCTCAAAGTACTTTTGGGCCAAGGAAAATTGAGCACCGCTGTGTCCTTGATCAGCCGCGCGCCTTAACCACGAGGCAGCATTCTCGACATCAATCGACACCCCGTTGCCAATTTCATAATTTATGCCAAGATTAAACTGCGCGTCGGCATCGCCAGACTCGGCCAGACCGATCAACGCATCTAAGTCATCAGACTGTGGGACTAGTAACCCTAGCCCTACGAGCACGCACACCACCACAACCGTCGCTACAAATGGGATTTTCATTACGACGAACAAGCCGACCAGTGGGTCAGTGTCATGCTCGCCCACCGATCAGACTCATCAGTTTCAAAATAGTTAATGCGTCTATCTGCGCGTTCCTGGCGGGACACCTGGACTATTACTTCCACCTCCGGGAGACGCTGGGTCAGGATGCGCGTGTCGCTGTTTAATGCGCCATCCTTTTGCAGTCTTTACATAGATATCATCGTAATAACCTGTATCCTGAATTGTTAAGGGTTCGGCACTAGGATCAAAGCCCATCCAATAGACCCGTCCTGTAGCGCGCCCTTCTCCATCCGGTGTCACAACCCAGCTGCTATTCCAGTGGCGATAGGTGTACCCCTCACTACGAGTCGCAAAACTTCCCGACCGATATTCCCGCATCGCATCACGACCGGCCCATTCGGCTCCATTGTCGCCAATACGGAAAATGGCATCTTCCGTAAACACATTCAACCATCGATCTGCGTTCAAGAAATCCGTGCCTTGGTTGTACTGAGAATACAAATGTTGAATTTCTGCGAGGTCTTCACCACTCATCATATTTGGATCATTTGAACCTTGCGCATAGACCCATGTAAATGCGGCAATTGACACGATCAACATACTGGTTAAAAGCATCTGTAATTTCTGCATCATTCCTCCTGTCTCTCCGGGTTAACTTGGCACCCACGAGTTAGCCTGATCTTACGATAAAGCATCAGATTCCTAGAGAACTATTAGACCAAAGCGTAAGAAATTCGAGCTCGTCTTGAGGATTGGGTCACTCAAGAATCCTCTAACTGCCTCAACTCAAGTGTTTGACAGTCCAGCGACTCGCCAGCCATACTAATATCAAATTCACGGGAGGCAAAGGGAATGTCGGAACAAACTTCAATGACAGATCGAGTCATCATGTGGGTCCTCGGAAGTGCATTGTTTTTATCTGTTGGCCTTTTACCGAACTGGTTGTTTTCGGTGTACATGGGAACCTGGGATGTACATATCCGCACGTACAGTACAGTGGCTATCGTCTTACTGCTAATCTTTGGTGCATCTAAAATGCGGGCCAACAACAACTAAGCACCCAACCCGTGTCGGAAGCCTGGTATGACTGTAAGCAACAATCGTCGAAGCTAGTGGACCTGACTCGAAGCTATTGAAGCACTTGCCATCACTCGCGTAATTGCTTGGGTTAATCGATCAGAATCTACCTCAAATGGTCCGGCAACTATCGCACCACTCGCCATTTCAATAGCGATAACAACTCCCTGCTCAACCGGACTCACGATCCAGCTAAACCCACGCAACTGAACAGCGCGCTCTTCTGAATCGGGCTGCTGCGCCCGATCAAATTGCCGCAACACCATCTCCAGCACCTGTCGGACGTCTTCATCTGTCCATAATTTCGGTTCGACTTCATAGGACACCGACTCACTGACGAGACCCTCTTGCCCTCTAAGTAATATCTCTACTGTAAATGTCATTCGCGAATACCTCTTAACTGTTCCAACTTTCGTCCTAGCGTCTCAGGACTCGTGACTGGTTCTTGGCAAGAAAAATCTGAACACACGTAAGCTGTTGCCTTGCCGTCAATCATTTCCATTGCTGATACGAACGGCAGAATATCACCTAACTGTACTTGTGAGGCACCTGGCTCAACAAGAACTCGAACTGCGAAGGGAAGATATCGGCTCGCGACCTCTCTTCGCAGTGCAATAGTATCTGCGCTCTCTCTATCTCCAACAACCACTATTTGAGACATACCTGCGTAATACGCGGACAGTACAGCATTAAGAAATGGGATAACGCGGGCCGCTCGCCCCAATCGAGGTCCAAACCGACCCAGAACCTTAATCAGTCTGTCTCGGGTGTCATTGTTCCCAGTTAAATGCCACAAGACTAACAAATTCATCGCTGAAACTGACCCCGCGGATGGTTCAGCACCATCATAATCATCCTTCATTCTTAATAGGACAGATGCGTCTGTGTCCGTCGTATTGAACCACCCTCCATCCTCTGTATCCCAAAACAACTCATCCTGTCGATCTTGCAATTCAAGAGCCCACTGAAGCCATTCGCCCTGACCATCAACCTGAAATAGTTCAAGTAATCCCCAAATCAAATAGGCGTAATCTTCACAATAACCCGCAACGGAAGTTCGTCCATCTCGATAACATCGATGCAGAATCTTTGATTCCTTATCCCATGCAACCTCTCGCACAAAATTCGCAGCGCGCTGAGCTGCTTTTAGCGCACTCTGAGAATTGCCTGAATCCTCAAAACGATCTTCTCTCTCGCTAAACCCTCCCATCTCAAACACATGGACCGCACGCGCGTTCGCTGCAATCATGAGTCCATTCCACGCAGTCACAATTTTATCGTCCAGATGCGGGCGGGGTCGCCGAATACGCGACTCAAACAGTTTGGTTCTGATCCTGACCTCAGCCTCTTCCACAGCCTCGACTGTTCCATTGGCACGACGGGCCACTTCCGCCTGCGATTGGGCAAGAAACAACTGATTTTGACCGTTAAATTCCCCCGTGGGATCTTGGGGCGCATTTCCACCCGGCTCGATTCCGAAGCGACACCGTGCTATTTCTGCGTCAACCCCAAGCAGGTCAGCAATGTCCTCATCCCTCCACAGGTAAAAGGCGCCTTCAGACTTTTTTGTTGTGCACTCTACTTTTTCTGCACCCTCAATGCTGTCAGCATCTTCAGCCGAATAAAACCCTCCCTCAGCAGACAACAAATCACGCGACACATACGACAACGTATCAGCTGCAACCCTCAGAAACTCATGATTTCCCGTAAGTTGCCCAGCTTCAAGACACGCAAGTGTCAACTGAGCTTGGTCGTACAACATTTTTTCGAAGTGGGGAATTCTCCACAAATGATCGACAGAATACCGATGAAACCCACCGCCAATGTGATCACGCATACCACCATCCGTCATGGCTCGTAATGTCGAAACGGCCATATTGACAGCGGGTTCGTTACCTGTCCGAGCGGCTTCACGGAAGAGAAACAACAACTCCGACGGTCGCGGAAATTTTGGAGCTCCGCCAAATCCGCCGAATTCTGCATCAAAAACCTGGTGAAACTCTTGCAGACCAACTGACAGTGTCTCCACACCCGCTATGCTGCGATCCGGATTTTCGTTGACGTTGATCGCCTGCTGCCGTTCACGCAATCGCACCATAAGTGTGTCGGCAGATTCAATCAACTTATTTCGGTCACTATTCCACAACCTCACAGTTTCCCGAAGAATTTCTGAAAACCCTGGTCGTCCACCCCGTGCACCAGGAGGAAAATATGTGCCGCCGAAGAATGGCTTCAAGTCCGGAGTCAACCATACGCTCATTGGCCATCCACCCGCGCCCGTCGTTGCCTGAACAAATGCCATGTAAACTCGATCAACGTCTGGGCGCTCTTCCCGATCAACTTTTATAGAAATAAAATGCTCATTCAGAATTTCTGCAATCTGTTGATTTTCAAAGGACTCATGTTCCATCACGTGACACCAATGACACGTTGAGTAGCCTATAGATAAAAAGATCGGTTTGGCCTCGAGTCTCGCTTTGGAGAAGGCAGACTCACCCCATGAATACCAATCCACGGGATTATTCGCATGTTGTAACAGATATGGACTTAACTCGTTGACCAAACGGTTCGACATACACATAAAGTTATACAATTCACGGGCTGGAGGCCATCGAATGGAAGATGAATCGCTTCAAATCAGAAACAAGCACGTCGCTATGCTAATCGAAAATCATTTCGACGATGAGGAACTACGGGGGGCCCTCGAAGTCCTCAGGACAGCCGGCGCTACGGTCGAAATCGTCGGCCCTACAGCACCAACCGAATACACCGGAATTGAAGGAATGAAAGTCACATCGACCCTGACTGCTCGCAAAGTCAAGGCAGAAGACTTCGACGCTATCGTCATACCTGGAGGGTGGGCACCTGACCGTATGCGCATGCAGCACCTTCTTGTAGACCTCGTGCGGGAAACGGCCGAACAAGGAAAACCAGTCGCAACAATTTGTCGCGGAGCACAGGTATTGATTTCTGCGAAAGTCCTGAAAGACCGAATGGTAACCTGCTGGCCGTCCATTGCAATAGACGTCAAAAATGCAGGAGGCTTGTACGTCGATAGACCTGTCGTAGTCGATGGCCCCCTGATTACGTCACGAAAAGTAGACGACGTTCCTGAATTTACTAGCGCAATTATCAGAGCTTTATCCCAAGCGTAGCGCTTCCCCCATAGCTTTGTTAGTAACGAAGAACCTGTTGACCGCGCCCGTCCTAACTCTGACTCCAGGAAGGATACGAACCGAGAACACGAATAGACGCAGCAAATTCACTAAGATGTTTCAAGGCTCGTACACATTGAACGTCCTCACGATGCGTGACAAGATCGGCGTAAAATAGGTATTCAAAGGGTTTGGCAGGAATCGGCCGCGACTCAAGTTTCGTAAGATCAATTTCTCGTTCCGCAAACACACTTAAAGCTTTGACCAAGGCTCCAGCTTCATTATTCACACTAAAGACAATAGTTGTTTTGTCGGGCTGGCCAAGCGGACGGTCCTCCTTGCCAATCAGCAAGAACCGAGTGAAATTATCTTTGTAATCCTGAATACCGGACTCTAGAACCTTTAGATCGAAATGTTTGGCTGCACGTTCCGATGCGATTGCCGCACTGTTTTCAAGATTCTGTTCCTTAATCATTTTTGCGCTACCGGCAGTGTCATAAGTCGCTACAATCTCCACACTCTTTAATGTTCGCAAGAACAGATCGCATTGCGCCAGACCCTGGGGATGAGAATATACCCGACGCACCTGATCCTTGGACGTACCGTTGAGCACGATCAAATGATGTTGAATTAATAATTTAACTTCTCCGACGATGGGGAGCTCATGCTCCAACAATAAATCGTAATTTCGATGAATCGTGCCGCCGATGGTATTCTCGATGGGAATAATTCCATGTGTCACTTTTTGAGCAGACACTGCGGTGAAAACCTCTTCAAATGATGACCTCGGAATAACCTCAGCATCAGAATTTAACCGTAACGCAGCGGCCTCACTGTACGCTCCCGGCTCACCTTGATAAGCAATACGCATAGCTTAAGAATACCTTGTCTATTCCAGCGAAAGTGTCTCTGACCATAAACTTCTAAGAGCCCTTCGCACCACACCATAACAGCAACATCAAAGAACATTTAGGGCGATGCCTATTGTAAATCAGGCAACTCTCACCCTGATTTTCCCGATGAACTGTGAAGCAAATCATCAACAACCCGCCGACCTTCTGAAACGGCGTCGCGCGCCTTTACGATCGTGTGTCGTGCTTGCTCTAACTCATCTACTACGACATCAAGCATCGGTTCAAGTTCTTGTCGAACATCACGCCCACGATCGGTCAAATACAACCATCCCAATACACCACCCGTAACGGCTCCCATCAAGGTCGCTACCAAGACCTGTGATCGCTGATCCATGACTCTCCCCCTTGGAACACAGATTCTATCAACCCCTGCTCATGCTACATTTACAACCATCGTAGCCGTCTCGTTAAAATCGAAATACCACACCACCTGACACCCTTAAAAAATCAAAGTCATCAACTCTGAAATCAAGAATCTCTTTACCAGACGAAAGGATACGAAAGTATCGGAGGTCAAAACGAGCACCAATAGTGTCACCAAAAAATCCCATAATGCCACCACCGAAATCTGCAGCCAGTCCCTCACCCTTCTCGCGAGATCCGGAAAGAGTCTGTAAATCATTCCGGATCCAACCCACGCCTCCAACAGCATATGGCCTAATCGGTCCAAGGGGAATTCCAATAATCACGTTTCCCGTCCCTGTGGTCACTCGACTATCCCGTACAAACACAGAATCAGTTTTTGCGCGTGCCGTGCGCGCCAGATCCAATTCAAAACCAAAGACCCCACCGGCCATAAACGCGACTGACAAGCCCATTGTTGTTACTCTCTCGGTATGCGCATCGGACGCAGAACTTCCCACAAAGGGAACAACTAGACCATCTGCAAACACAGCCGTCTCTCCACACAAAAATAGACTAAACGCGACTCCAATAAGTCGTTTCAAGAAACGTCCCCCTTCTCTATTCGATCCAGTCGTTCCTAACATCGTCTGCAGAAAACCCCTCGTCTCATCACCCGATGATAAAAATGTAAGCCAGTAGGGTCAACTCTGGTGATCTATAATAAAAGTGTGCCTGAACCTTCAAAACGCCCGACACCGGTTTCAAGCTCGACGAAATCCTCAAATGAAAGTCCTGTTATCTGCGACCGATGCGGAGCCGAAATGTTTCGGATGCATGCGGTTTGGCGTTGTCCGGCCTGCCGGTACAAGACCGACTGCTGCGGTTGGTAAATACAACTCTAAAAAATGAAACTGCACCAGTGTCGTCTCTTTCTCAACCATCAGGTATAATTTATAGCCTATGTGGACGAAACTTCAGAATACACCACGAAAACGAGACCCTCGAAAAATTGCCGTGATTGATCCCGAACGTTGTTTCGGGGCATTTGCATGTTCCATTTGTCAGGCAGCGTGCCCTGTTGAGGATTGTATCGTTGAAGAACCTGATATTTACGGACGTATGGTTTGTGCCGTACGTATTGACAAATGTATTGGATGCGGACTTTGCGTAACAGTCGGAAACGATACAGCTCCGGGGAAACGAGACTTCGGATGTCCACCTGATTACGACGCGATTAACATGATGGCGTTCGATGAAGTAAGTGATGCCGTTGCAGAAGAACTTCCACCATCGAATGAACCGGCGGATGTGACCACCTGAGATTCTTATCTCACCTTTGCACCTAGAGCTTCGCTCATAGGCGGCCCTGTATACCCCGTCATCTCAAGGTAACCTCGACCTTGAACAGATTCTTCTGCAACTGTTCCCCTGACTCCAACCGCACCCTCCCAATAAGTCACACCGGTTGATTGACCTGTACTCATCTCCTGTGAATCCACCAAAGCTTGGACATCAAGATTGACCTCAAGTCTTGGAATATCGATGTGCCATTCAACTGGGTAATCCGCACCACTAAGAGATGAACCCCAGTGTCGTGTTGGTTCCAAATGATAATCATCTTTTTGTAATATCGTCACACTGCCCTCCGCATCGATAAAAGTGCCTCCTGAACGCAGGTCCACCGTGCCATCAATGTGACGCAAGACATAAACCATCAGCGCAGATCCATCGGTAAATTGAAGAGAAAACCAATCCCATCCTTGCTGGGATGCTTCCAGAAAGCTAGTTCCAAATTCATGATCCATCCAACTTAACCCTGTAACCTCATGAACCGTGCCATCAACAATGAGACGACCGCTCGTTTCTAGATGTGTTACGGAATAATACTCGGACGCATTTCCTGGATCTGATCCTTTGCGGCTGTACCCATTCTCACCGTGAAAAACTATTGGCAGCGTAGGAACCAACCTCAATGAAACCCCAATATCATTGGCCTCATCTTGTGCCTCCAGTACGTGCACGCCTTCTACTAACGACGCACTCCAGTCTTCGTTCCACACTTTCAACGTTTCTGTTGATGCCCCAGACCATCCGACACCAGAACGATTGAGGCGTTCAGCCATTATGTGGCGCCCATCGTCCACATCAGTCACTGCGAGATGCGCCATAAACAAATCACGAACGGCCCATGAAGACGGATTCGTTGGCGCAGGGTCAATACCCACTCGGAAAAATGTCAACTGGTACCCGTACTCGCTCCCATCAGAAGAACTCAGATTTCCAGTGTAGTACCACCATTCCACACGATAGTCTGGATGGCTCCCATGATCTCGTGGAAACGCGAACACGTAACCTGGCTCAGCCTGTCTCCATACACTCTCAAAATTCTCTTGCGCCCGCACAACCATGGCGATACAAAAACACAGCACAGTAGTTGCACAAAACTTAAACAACCTCCTATTAATTACCATGCCTTATCTTTCCAGAGAAAAAGTCCCAATATTTGATTTACTAACAACATAGGCTGGATATAAACCAGCCAAACCCGCCCCAACAATCATTAGCAACGATGCTTGAATCAAAAACAATCCTGGCAAATCAAACTGGATCGTCCATCCGAAACTTTGAACATTAATCACATAAATAAGAACTAGCGAGAGCGCGATCCCCACCAACAGGCCTATGATCACACTGACCGCACCCAAGAGCATGGCTTCAATTACGACCATCTTACGAAGGTGATGTTTTTCGGCCCCAATTAATCGAAGGATCGCTATCGCCTGTTTTCTTTCAACGGCAAGGGTAAGCAGAGTGGCGGCAATACCAAACATCGAAACGAAAATCGCAATCGCCTCAAGCGCATACGTTACAGCAAATGTACTATCAAACACTTCAAGTACCTGCCGGCGCAATGACACATTTGTATTAATGAAAATCGAACGCTCCGGTCCTAACGTCTGAAGCACTTCTTCACGAACAGTTTCAGGAACAGCATCCTGCACCAAATATGCGGTTAAACCAGACGGTCGTCTGTCGTCGTAAAACCTGACAAACGTCGAACTGTCCATAACAATGAGGCCACGATCACTTGAATAATCGTAATAGACTCCTTTAATCTCAAAATCGTTTTGTCCATCATTGGTCGGTAGCGAAATAACATCTCCTGTTTCGACGTCGAACTTTAGGGAAAACGTCTCAGACACAACGACTGCAGACTTTCCTATCGCAGTCGTTAGTGCCTTCCTCATATCTTTTGGATCTTTAAACAGTAACGATCCATGCTCGAGAAGAACTTCAAAACGCCCGGATCCCACAATCACAAGTGAATCACGATACGGAAGGTCAAGTCCGCGAAATCCATCAATGGCCACAGTTGACGGATGATTCCGAAGTGCTTCTTCAACATCAAAAGACACAGGTGCTCGGTCTCCAACCGGCGATTGGCGCGCAGCCGTGACAAACAAATCTGCCTCCAGAGTCTGGCCAATCCAGTATTCGACTGTCTGCCTAAAACTTCCAATCATGATGGCAATAGCAACCATCATTCCAAAACTTACGACAAGGGCAGACACCGACACCGACAATCGTCGAATCGCACCACCGAGATTCGTACGCGCAAGTTCACGTTCGATCCAAAACCAGCCCCTCGCCGAAATGCTCACCCGTTGGATTCCAAAGAGCATCGGCGAAACCAACAAAGAGGCCCCAAAAACAAATGTCAAGACACTTGCCAACCCAAATATCGGAAGTCCCCCCACCGCAGGAAACATGGAGAACAATGCTCCGCAAAACATTAGTAATACAGCCCCCAAGAGATGCCGATGGGGAAATCTTCCACGCACCTCAAGGTCGACATCATTACGTACGGCCGAAATAGGCGAAAGACGTGCAGCCTCCCGCGCCGGAATAATGGCAGCAAGAATCGCCAAAGGGATTCCAATAATTAATGCCATTAAAAGATGAGTGCTCGTCAGTGGTGGCACAACCGCAGCAGAGGCAATCCAAAACGTACTCACGGTCGACGTAGTCATTCCGACAGCCAAATTTGCCAGCAACCAACCTAATGGAACACCGACAAGACATCCCAGCAACGACAAACTCACGGCCTGCCACAAAAAGAGTAACAATACCGTTCGACTGGTCACTCCAAGAGTTCGAAGCATCCCAATTTCTTCCCTACGACTGATCACCGATACGGAAATCGTGTTGTAGACCAAAAAAAGACCGACCAAAAGAGCGATATATGACAAGGCACTCAAATTAAAATGAAATGCGGACAACATTTTTTCTACCTGAGCACCACGGCGAGCTGGTCTCTGAACAGTTAACCCAGCGGACAACCGTTCAGCAATTGCTTGCTCTACATCCGCAACGGAATATTGATCTCTCAATTGAACATCAAGCCGATCGACAAACCCAAGTTTATCGAGAGCCGTTTGGGCAGCAGCAATGTCCATCAACCCAAAATTTCCATCTAGAACTTTCGCAGGGCCCTCATCCCCCAAGAGTCCTTTTACAATCAACTTCACACGGCGGTCACCTGCTAGAACAAACACCTGGTCGCCGATATCAATCTGGTGTCTTTGAGCAAAAACCTTCGTCAGAATTACAGCCTGAGGATCCGTTAAGAGTGAAAGGAATTCTCGCGTCGTTACCGGAGTCGTGTTCCCACTTTGTTCTAGCAGGTAGTCGCGAAAAGGGCGGTCACGCAAAATATCAACCCCAAGGATTCGAACTAACTCCGGATCATCCTTCTCATGTTGCAGGACAACATCGCTGTCAATCACGGGGCTTATCAGACCATATTCACTCACCCACGCCAGATCTCGTAGCCTATCCTCATCAACACCAATTCCGGCACCAGTAATTTCCAGCGATGTCTTACCAGACATCGCGTCTAACGCCGTCTCAAAACCCAAAACTGAAGACGTATTAGCTAATCGAATCGCAATGACTACAGCGACACCTACCGCAACGCCTACAATCGTGAGAAATGTACGAAGTCGTTCAAAATGTAATTGCCTCAAAATGAACCAGTAAAACAAGTTCATTCTCGACGACTCCGTTTCATCTGGGCTCGGCTCGGACGTTGCACCACGTCACCTACAACCTCGCCATCGCGCATCGAAATAATTCGATCAGCCTTCTCCGCAACACGATCATCATGAGTAGCCAACATAATCGCCGTACCAAGCTGAGTATTCAGTTCAAGAAGCAGATCCAAAATAGTCGACCCATTTTCCGAATCGAGATTACCCGTAGGCTCATCAGCTATAAGAAGGACAGGACGATGAATGACGGCTCTAGCGATCGCGGCGCGTTGCGCCTCTCCGCCAGACAATTGTTGCGGATAATGAGTGGTGCGTTTCTGTAGACCTACGCGCCGAACGAGTCGTTCAACTTCTACCGACACGTCACTGCGCTTTTGATCCTCTAATAACAACGGCAGGGCAATGTTTTGTTCTACCGTCAACGTCGGCAGTAAATTGAAAAACTGAAAGACGAATCCGACACGGGAACGACGAATTTTTGTTAACGCATTTTCGTCGCATTCATCCAGTGAAAGTCCCTCTAGAGACACATGTCCCTTAGTCGGACGATCCATCGCACCACATAGATGCAAAAGGGTTGATTTGCCACATCCTGACGGCCCTACTAATGCAATGAACTCACCAGTAGTGAGTCTCAGACTTACGCCACGAACCGCGTCAACACGCACCTCTCCATGACCATAACTTTTCCACAAATCACCAACATCAAGAACGCAAGATAAATCTGACACTAATAGACAATACCAAATCGAATTGTACTGGTTCTTAGAGAATCGCTTAGGACGACGAGGAATCCATGAATCACTCTCACCACAAACTTTCCTTCTGCACGTTTACGACAACTGAATAACCTTCGTCGCACGTTTTTCGCCATTCTGAAACATAACATATGAATCATCGTTGGGGACTAGATGACCGATACTAATCTCTCATCTTTTCGCTTACGTAAATGTCTACTCGGACCGTTTTTGTCGGCTATGTTGACCCTTCTAGAATCTCTAGTGTACTCTTGAGCCGCGGTCGGTTAGATATTGGTGGTCAAATTAATAAGATCGCTGTGTAAAGTTCTTTACTGATGATGCGTTGACTGTGAACCTATCGGATTAGTAACGCTCATTTGTTGGCTATGTTGACCCTTCGTAGGAGGTACGGTAATGCGACTGGTAGTTATGCTTCTCATGTTAGTGGTGTTTACGCCTAGTTTCGCTCAGGCCCAGGTATCAGAGGAACCCATCGGAAACCTCGCGGAGCTCATGCGCGGCATCATGTTTCCGAACTCCAACAAGCTGTTCGACCTCCAGTCGGTCGAGCCGGGGACCGAGTTGCCGGAGATGAGTGCCGAGGCTTCCGAGGCTGTCTCCGCTGTCATGGGACCAGCGTCCTCCCGATTTGCGTCAATCTACCGCGGCTGGCAGGACGTCGCGGGCGCTGCGGTAGCCCTCGCGGACGGCGCCAAGCTTGCCATGTTGGAAGGCCGCCTGTGCGAAAACGGCATGCCGGCGCCGGTCGACCAAGCAGACTACATTGAAGCTGCCACGCTCCTCGAGGAATCCGCCGTGAAGGTGCTCGACGCTGTCCGCATGGAGGATTACGAAGAAGCCTCTTTCGCGGTCAATTTCATCGTCGAATCGTGCTCTAACTGCCACAGCCCATACCGTGACGGACCCGACAGCAGACAGGAACCGCGTTGCAATCCTTCTGAATAGTTCGTAAGCTTTTCTCTTCCTTCTAGCTAGGAGCAAGACGTATGTTTGTTCGGACGTTATTTGAGTGGCTCAATGAGACGTCGATGAGCGTGGCGTTACGGGAGTCGATTTATGGCTATCCCATCAGTCTGACGTCGCATGTGGTGAGCATGTGTCTGATCGCGGGTTTATTAGTCATGATGGACTTACGACTGACGGGTCTGGGAAACCTGAAGACCTCGGTCTCTGATATCCAAAATCGATTATTTCCGTGGCAGATGATCGGCTTGGCAATGGCGGTTATCAGTGGTGGGGCCTTGTTTTTCGCGCAGCCAATGCGGTTTTATGTCAACTTTTGGTTTTGGATTAAGATGTTGTTGATGTTGTTGGCTCTGGTCAACGCCATGTGGTTTCACAATACAATCTATCAGTCAGTGGCCCAGTGGGATACCGATGCACGTCCACCAAAAGCCGCACGACTGGCAGGACTTTTTGGATTGCTGTTGTGGTCTGGGGTGATTGTCACGGGCCGCATGATTGCCTACAGTGGCCTGGTTCCCCAGTGGTGGAAAGACCTCAACCTAGACGGCATGGGGTAGCTGATATAACGCGCAGGAGACAACGCTATTATGGTCTTACAATTTTATGAATGGATGGAAGGTAGCGCACTAGCCGTATTTTTCCAGTCTGGAGTTTGGTACAGCCCGCTAATCCAAGTATGTCATTTGGTGGCTGTTGCTGTCTTTTGTGGCGCTCTGATTGTGGTAGACCTGCGACTTCTTGGAGTCGGACTGATTAAGACCCCACTTAAACAGGTCGCTAACGATGCTCAACCCTGGCTGGTTGGTGGACTCATAGCGCTTGCCATCACGGGAACTCCGACTTTGGCCTCGACCTCGATCAAGCAGTACTACAGTCCATTCTGGTGGTGGAAGATGGAAATGCTTGCCATTGGCATCATCTTTCTTTTCACCTATCGCCAGAAAATCGTTCGTACCGATGAAAATCAACTCGGGCCCATTCGTCCCAAAGTCGTTGCGCTCGTCTCCATGGGACTCTTCCTGGGCGTCACCATCGGTGCGCGCCTTATCGGCTTGTCGTGAGCAGGTTCTTAAGGTGCTAGTAATTAGAGTTAGGTGGGTGCTTAGATGAAATTTGACAGTCAGGCTGCGTCTTTTTTTCTCGCAGTGATTTTGTGCTTTGGATGGCAGGGGACTCTATGTGGTCAGGAAGAATTGTCCCAGTGGCGTGGGCCAAACAGGGACGGGGTGATTCCTGCACGGCTATCGCCGCAGTCATGGCCAGATAATTTGAGCCGGAAATGGTCGGTTGACGTGGGCTCAGGCTATGCGACGCCTTTAGTCATTAATGGGGAGATCTTTTTATTTAGTCGCCAGGCGGGCGACGAGGTCATGTTGGCGATCGATCCGAGCTCGGGTGAAATTAATTGGAGAAGTGGTTACCCTGCCCCTTTTGAGATAAATCCATCGACAAATCCTCACGGTCCTGGTCCGAAGGCGACTCCCGCTTATGCGGACGGACGCTTATTTACACTTGGAATGAGCGGTATTGTTACGGGATTTGATGCCAGCGATGGAACAATTATTTGGCAGACGTCGGCCTCAACGGTGCACCCTCTTTTCCATACGGCGATGTCACCGATTGTTGAAGACGATGTTGTTATTGTTCATGTTGGTGGGCACGACGATGGTGCATTGACTGCGTTTGACGTTCGTAGCGGTCAAGTAAAGTGGGAATGGGCGGGTGACGGACCGGCTTATGGGTCGCCTGTTGTTCTTGATGTCGAGGGTAGTAGACAGGTAATTACCTATACGCAAAAAAATTTGATTGGGGTCGATGTCGAGAATGGTCGGCTGCTCTGGCGGCGACCATTTGTGACGGAGTATACGACAACATCTCAGACTCCTATTCGATACGGGGAAGTTTTTTTGCAGGCTGGACGGGGCAATGGTATTACAGCTTTTCGGGTCATTCGTGAAGCTGACGCGTGGACTACGGAGGATTTGTGGCACACGGCAGAGGCGTCGCTTCACATGACGAATGGGGTAATAACTGACAGTATGCTCGTTGGTTTATCCCACTTAAATAGCGGACAGTATTTTGGACTAGATCTTGAAACAGGGAATGTTTTATGGCGAGGAAACCCTCGTCAGGCGGAAAACGCGTCGATATTAAGCGTCGGTGAAAACATAGTATCGTTACAAGATGATGCTGTTTTGCTGATTCTTGAGGCGAGTCGAACTGGATTTGCGATAAAACATCAGTACGATGTTGCGGAGAGTGCTACTTGGACTCAACCTACAGTTTCAGGAAATAGGATTTTCATTAAAGATATTTCTAATCTTACTTTGTGGTCATTAGATTAGGTAACAAGGAGGCGATCGTGACCCTACGGATAAATGATGAGGCACCTGATTTCATTGCGGATACAACTGAAGGTTCCATTGCTTTCCACGATTGGATCGGTGATGGTTGGGCGGTGCTGTTTTCTCACCCTAAAGATTTCACCCCGGTTTGCACTACAGAATTAGGTTACTTGGCTAGTCTGAAAGATGAGTTCGAAAAGAGAAATTGTAAGGTGCTTGGAATTAGTGTCGACGGGGTAGGCAACCATGAGAAATGGTCGAAGGATATTGAGCGGTCACAAGGGCATGCAGTCAATTATCCACTGATTGGCGATCCCCAGTTGAAAATTGTAAAGCTCTATGACATGTTGCCTGGCGATTGCGGTGATACAGCTGAAGGAAGGACTCCCGCGGACAACGCGACTGCTAGGTCTGTTTTCCTTATTGGTCCAGACAAACGAATTAAGGCGACGTTAACTTATCCAATGAGCACGGGTAGAAATTTTGATGAGGTTCTTCGTTTGCTTGATTCTTGCCAGTTGACGGCTTCTGAAAAGGTTGCTACGCCAGCCAATTGGAATCATGGAGATGACGTCATTATCGTGCCCGCGGTGTCTGACGAGGAAGCGAAGAAGAAATACCCTAACGGTTGGCAGGCCCCACTTCCGTATATTCGAATAGTGCCTCAGCCCAAGTAATAAGTTAACAAGCAGGGATAACGAGTGACTGTCCAGCGATGGATGCGGCTGTTTTTCTTCGGTTGTAGCGCTTGCTGTGTTTAGAAGTGATTCTGGAAGACACGAATGATCAAGCTGATCGCGTTAGTGACATTCGTTCTGTTTTCAAGCAGTCAAAATTACTGCTTTTGGGAAAGACCGCTCAACAAAAATTCTGTTGTTATTGAAAATGTATTTCTCGAGAATGAAGAATGGCGAATTGTCGAGATGGCGACTGCACATGGAATTTTTACAATTGAAATTGAAATTGCGAACAGTGAGGATTCAAAAAGGTTAGCCCGGGCATTAGTGGCTCCTCTGAAAAATCAGTACTCGGAAGTGTTGATTTATTTTTATCAAATGGGAAGCGATGAAGTGCTTCCAGTTCTTAGAGTTCAGTGGAATCGTGAAACTGGATTTGTTGAAATGTTCTATCAGTAGAAGGTTAACCAAAGATCGCGTTTACGATAAAAGTTGCAGCCAAAATACCCGTGATGTCTGCTAGCAGGCAGGCAGGTAATGCGTGCCGACTGTTTTTTATGCCAACCGCGCCGAAGTAGACAGCGAGCACATAAAAAGTTGTTTCTGTGCTGCCCTGATAGGTGCTCACCATATATCCGACAACGGAGTCAGGGCCGTATGCGGTCATAGCCTCCGAGGCAACCCCGAGTGCTCCTGATCCGCTAAGAGGGCGGAGTAGCGCCATAGGTAGAGCCTCAGCGGGCATTCCTATTGAGGTGGTCAGTGGCTCCAAGAATCCAATCAAAATGCTTAGCGATCCTGATGCTCGAAACATTCCAATTGCCACCAGGATGGCGACGAGGTAAGGAATAATTCTTAGGGCGACTTGAAAACCTTCTTTGGCCCCTTCGACAAATGAATCGTAAACAAGAATACGCCTTGTCCACCCGTAAAGGATTAGACCGGAAATGATCACGGGCAATAGCCAGAATGAGGTTATATTCCGGAAAATGTCACCAATTGTTTCGTTTTCTAAACGATTGAAAATATTTAAGACAAAAGACCCCAATAATAGGGTCCAGAAGATTAGTGCCAAGATTCTTCGAATGGGGCTCGGAGGAAAAATATTTCCCATTTGATCAGGGGTTGTAGGGGAAGACTCCTTGGTGGCACTTAGGTCTGTTTCCTGTGGGTGTAGCTCTGCTGATGAAGTCTGAAACATTGGAAGTCGAGAGAAAAGAAAGGCTGCCGAAATACCAACAAGAGTGGCACAGGTACTTGCAAACCACGTTGTCAAGATGACTCCACTCGCGTCCGCAGAACCAAGGGCAGCCCGTATTCCAATAATTCCAGTTGGGAGAATGGCCAGGCCTGCCGTGTTAATAGCGAGAAACAAAACCATTTCATTGGTAGCGGTACCTGGTTTGTTATTGTGTTTGTCAAGCTCTTCCATTGCCTTAATACCAAATGGAGTGGCTGCATTTGCGAGTCCCATCATGTTTGCCGAGATATTTAGAAGCATCGCGCTGAGGGCCGGACTATTTGCTGGGAGTGAAGGAAAAAGGAGACGCATTAAGGGCGCTACCCTTCGAGCGAGCGCAGCCATTAAGCCCGCGTCAGCCGCTACTCGCATTAGGCCCAAAAAAAAGGCCATTACGCCGACGAGTCCGATGGCCAATTCGACGGCACTATTTGCTGTGCTTAATACGGAGCCCGTCAAGTCCTGCATACGGCCGGTGACAGAGGCAGAAATCACAGAGAAAAGGATTGCGGCGACAAAGAGACCATTGAGCATATAGTAAGTATGTGAATTTATTAATTATTGGTCGCGCGACTCGCAGTTAGTGAGTCAGTCAGGATCTGATACTTTTCTCGAGATTTTCGAGCTTCAGACCAATTAAGAAGTTCTTCCTCCACTAGAGACAGTATCAGAAATGCCTCAGGTTCCACAGGAGTTCGGCTTATTGCTAGCCCGAGAATATGTCGGGCTGTAGTGGAATCCCCGGCAAGAAGTAACGCTTTTCCAAAATAAGCTAGTGTTCTACTAGAGGCAACGGACAGATCTACTAAATTGAAACTTCTGAGTGCATCGCTTAGTGCCGTCTGATCATTCCTAATATCAGCGAATCGGACATAGAATTCTGCCAACGTCTCAATCAGTATCGGCGAATCTGGATTTGCTGCAAGCGCTCTCTGTAAGGTCAGCAAGCCGAAGTCAAGTTGCTCGGAACGGGCGTATGCTCGTGCTCGCGCAATATGGCGAACCGGGTTCTTTAGATCTAGTGCAACCAATGCATCATGTTCTTGCAATTCAAGATGGCCTTCACCTAAAGAAAAATAAACATTGACTAACGCGTCACGTGCTTGAAGAAAGCCTGGTTGCTCGGCTATAACCGCGAGAAGGACCTCTCTAGCTTCGATAAAACGGGCCTGTTCGACGAGGCATAGGCCTAAAAGATATCTTGCTTGATAAAAATCAGGTTTTATTTTCAACGCTTTTCTAATTACCGGTATGGCGGTGGCTACGTTTCCAGCTCGCTCGCGAGCGAGACCAAGTTTGTATAGCAAGAAAGGGTTTTCTTGGTCGAGATTAAGGTAGCGTGAGTAGTGGCGGTCGGCCTCGTCAAAATGTTCAAGCTCTAGAGTGATATCGCCCAATTGTTCGTGAGGTTGGGGCGCTGTCTGGTCTAACTGGACAGCAATAGTTGTATCTCTTAGAGCGGCATTCAAGTCGCCTCCAACCTTATAAGCGGCGCCGCGTTTTAGGTAAGCAACCATTGATTGGCCGTTGAGCGCTAGGGCTCCGCTGAAATGTTCGATCGCGAGACTAATCTCATTTTCTTGAACCGCTTTGTCGCCGTGGGAAATAAGTTCTTGAAAATCTGATGTCTTTAACAGATTGGTAGAGATATACACAGCGACGGCGACGGTTAAGCTTATTACGAAGAATAAGGAGACACGAGCCATTATCTTTTCCCGCTTACATTGGTACCGCTCTAGTGATGATGTTGCCCATCGAATCTTTAGCCCGTATTACTATACTGCCGGATACACTTCCGTCGACTGTGACTTGAAAGTTTTCAACTTCTGAGTCAGCTATTCCATCTTCTGCATACAGTGTTGTCCAATTTAAAGCATCTATAGAGTACTCAACATGTTGAATAGGAGATTGTTCATCTCTCACAAGAAAAGAAATGTTAACTGCGCCATCTACAATTGTTGACTCCAGAAACTGAATAGTGGGCTGAGTGTTATCGATCAGGAATCGTGCGCTCTCTTGCAGGTCTGACAGCGAGGACTCCTCTGTGTTTGAAGGTCGGTCGGTCGCGATTAATCGAACTAGGTAAGCTCCATCTGGAGTTGAGCTAGTGTCCCATGTATATAGCGTTGTTTCAAGTGTCCTTCGTAGTGGAAGCCAGGTCGACTCGACGTCTTTTTTGTAAAAGAGATCATAGGAGAGAATGTCGTTGTTTCGGTCATGGGCAGTCCATTCAATCGTTTGAAGCCCTTTTCGATAAATTCTGCGGCCTAGGTTTGGGGTGGATTGTCTAGTGATTCCATTATTGGAACTTGCAGATGTTTGTGAAAATGATGGCCTGTCAAGTCCGGCCACTGGCGGATCATTGCTGGGAAAACTGCTCTGAAATACGATGCCAGGCTCATGAAGAGTTAGTTTTGTTATTTGAGGTCGCAAGTTTTGGGGAAGATAGCTAAGCGAAACGGAAAAAATATCTGGGCTGACGTCTCTATTTTGAAGTTCAACTTTCCATTGTAGATACCGGGCCTTTGGGCTGTTAATTTGTGGGCCATTAACAATGGCAAGGCGAGACCATGGGCTCCAATTCTTGATAGGGTTTTCCGTGTTGCCGGATCTCGTAAAGAACTGTACGACTCTCGCTGGCTGCTGCGATTGAGCCCAACGTACTGCTCCCCAGGTAGCATGGCTACCTGCATCCATTACGGGAGAGGTGTAAGTGCCACTGTCGGCTAGTTCCCTGCCGAGCTTATATACCCCTGCCGGACTGGCAGTTGTATAAAAAACTGTTTTAGACTCTGTTGTAGCAAGGCTAGTAATTTGTTCCGCGGGTGCGCGCAATAAAAGTGTTGTGCGCGGAGGGTCTTGAGTGACCTGAAGAAGTCTTCCGTCTGGGCCTGTGGATATGAGAAGATTTCCTGGTGTTTCGTAATTAATATCGTAGGGTGTCTCATGGGAAGACTCCCATACCCTGTCCCATCTTCCATCGTAATGAACGCGATAAACTGCGCCTTTAAGATTGCTAGTGTTATCGTGGCTGGTGGAAGTTCCCGTCCCTGAAGAACTTGCAACTCCAGAGGGCGCCGATATAGTGCCAGAAGAGTTGGTTGTTGATGGAGATACGATGGTTGACGTGGCTCGTGTCGATGAGGATGCGCTGAGTGCGGCCGCGTAGATGGTGTTTGCTTCTCCAACGTGGAGAGAACGTATTTCTTGAAACGACGAATCGAACAGTACAAAACTTTCGCCGTTTTCATTGATGCGAATTATTTGGCCCGGATCTCCGGTGCCAGCCAGCAGATCTCCGTTCGTGTCAATCACGAGTGATAGAATGTGTCTAGCAGTTCCCTCGTAGAAAATGTTAGTGTCTCCATTTGGTGTAATCCGATATATCCGACCGTCATCCCCGGTGGCTACAAAGTAATTTCCTTCATCATCGATCTCAAGGTCCCATATATATGTGTCACTTGGATCGAAGATGAGATTATTATCTGATCGTGATATCTGAAAAACGGCACCATTTGGAGATGATCCAACGAGTGCATCTGAGGAATCGATAGGATGAATAGCGTGAACGTTTTCTTCGATTGCATCAAAAATTAATTCATTCCTACCGTCGCTATCTATTTTAAAAACGTGCCCATCGCTACCGGTTCCTATCCAGAGGTTCTCATCGTGAACAACAGACGACCATATGAACAAGTTGTTGGTTTCAAAAATCCTGTCACTCCGAGGAGACAATGCTAAGCGACCGTCAGTGCCAATCGAAACATTATCGAATTCACCTTTGAGAAAGTCATTTTGGGTTGAAAATGTCCAAAATAAAGGCGATTCAGCGTTTGCGATGGAAAGAGAGACAATTACACCACATGCTATCAATATCATCCGGTGAACAATTTTTACGAAAGGGTGTTTTAACATTTTCATGGGGTCTCAATTACTATCGGAATGTTTCTTGTTCCAGTAATTGGAAATGACATTTGCACTTCCCATTCTTTGAGAATAGCCTTTTGAATTCTGTCAGCACCGGTAGTGTTTTTGCTGCTTTTTATAATTTCCAGTACAGAAGGCGGAAGACTTGGCATTGTGGTTCCATTCACTAGCATTCCCGGTTCGTTAGCGATTAGTTGGATGTATAAGCAGTCATTGCGACGGGTTTTGTTAAAGGCTTGTATTACTCCAGTTAAAGTCGTTTGCTCCTGATGAAGCAGCTCCGGCAAAAGCTTGCGGTCAGAGAGAGTGTTTGCGTCGGATATTATCAAGTTCAGAGTGCCGATAGCGCTGAGAGGAAGTGTTATGGGTACCTGTTCGAAAATCTCAGTTCCCTCGTTTGTCTTGGCAAGGATATTCACTGTCGCGCGTCTAGATCCGGTGGATAGAATAGGGGGATCGATCCAAGCCCGGTCGAGAAAAGCGATCTGTGCTCTTTCGTTACTGTCAATACGGATCCCGATACCATCTATTGTGGCTGATTCGATTCGGTTGTTAAGAAGTTTGTTTACGGGGCTAACAACAGCATCTGCCGCCTCCGTCAATGCGCGCTCGCCCGAAAAAATATTTGAAAAAGCGACATTCTTGTTTCCGGCTACGTCGATTTCGACGTTAATGGAATAAGTTGCGTTCCCCATTTGCCGAGACCAAGACAAAAAGGTGCTCAAGATTCCAGTGTAAGACAGAAGCGGGCTGAATAACGGGTCTCTGATAATCTCGAATGAAAAGGTCTCGCTGAATCCCCGATCTGTGCTATTAAATGAGAGATTTACTGGAATCATGCTGGGACCATTGCCTAAGCTTCCGAATATCCCGGTTGCCCGATCCTGGTCCAACGTGCCAATCACATCTCCAATTGAAGTGATCTTTGATGATAGTGCCAAGCTTGGAAGAAGTGTGGTGACGGAGGCGCGAGTCATCGGAAAGTTAATAGGTCCCAAATTATAAAAAGGATGTCCAAAAGCGTAAACTCGTCCGTTTTCGACTAGCGTAACTGTGCCGGTGCCCACCATTGTCAAATCGCCACGAATAAGTGCCGCGCCGATTGCGTCACCTGCCTGGATTGGGGAAAGAGAATTTTCTGGAAGCGGTTGGACTCCCCCCACCGACGTCGTAAAATGGGCTGTATTGAAAACAGATGACCATAAATCTTTTATGGTCGGCGCAAATCCCGTCATTATTACGGGGGTGGCAATGGGCCGAAGAAGATCAGAGGATGCGATGATTGGGGCGACTGATACTTCGGCGATCTGATTTGATGCAACCTGAGATAGTGCGATTGGAGGGCTAGAGCGATTTGTAATGAGAGCCTTTAATTTTGAAGAGGACAAGGAAAAGTCTTCAAGCTGGGCCGCCGTCCTTTGTTCTTTTCGGTTCGCGTCAGCAGATAGCATTTCAGCTATTGGTGTAATGCCGGCAATAGGTTCCTTAGGAAAGCTTCCTAGCGAATAAGAGATAGCACCAATTAATTTCTCGTCTATGTAGACAGGGCTGCCACTCATGCCTTGGATTACGCCAGTCCGTTTAAGTGGGCCATCTGAAAGACGTGCGATGATAACGTCTCGTTTGGGTCCCATGACGTTTTTTAAAACTCCAAGAATTTCAACTCCAAACGTTTCGCGTTTAATGCCCTCGAAAACTGTAACGCCAAAGCCAGTCATTCCAGGCCGCAGTTCGTCTACTGACATTTGATTGACCGCTGCGGGCAACGGGGAGAGTACACTTAACACAAATAATGCGACGAACACACATGTTAAAATCCGCAGTAACTTCATAAAATTAACCTGTCATTTCACCGGTCAGCGAGGCCTGCGCCTCTCAGGGAGACTTCTTACGAATTGACAGTAAACTTAACCCTAGTATATTTTGAGCGTTAGCATGGAAAGAATATGTATTCCGAACAACATCTTACGTGATTCGGCTGGAATTATGGGCTGGTGGTTAATTCTTTGGCGAGGCAATGACTCTGGAGGGGTGTTTCAGTAGATTTATATTTTTGATTTGCATAGAAATCAGTGGGCGCCTCTTCTTCCGGTAAGGTCGAGGGGGTTTTTTTTTAGGGGGGCATTTTATGAGGGCGCGGATATGCGCGACAGTCGTTGCTGAGGATATGGATACACTCAGAATGCGTCGGGATCGGCTTGAAGGTGCAGATATGGTCGAATTGCGTCTAGATGGTGTAAAAGATCTTGACGTGGCTGGCGCACTGGCTGGACGCAAGCTTCCGACTATTGTTACGTGCCGGGCGAAATGGGAAGGTGGGCTGTTCGATGGAGCGGAAGAAGAACGACTGCGAATCTTACAGCAGGCACTTGAATTGGGTGCTGAGTATGTTGATATCGAATGGAAAGCCGGACTGGACGAGCTGATTAGGAAACGTCACGGTAAAAATATTATTTTGTCCTATCACGACTTTAGAAAGACGCCTGATGATCTGAAGCAACGTTATCAGATGATGCGGTCAACTGAGGCTGAAGTAATCAAAATGGCAGTTTACAACAATTCTTTGGAGGATCTTCTTAGAGTATCTGAGTTGGGTCGTGAAGGCGCAGATGGTCGGCAAGTGCTTATTGGAATGGGCTCGTTTGGTCTTTTTTCGAGACTCCTGCCCGACCGATTTTTCTCAGAGTGGACGTATGCGGGAGATAGTGTGGCGCCGGGGCAAGTAGGTCTAGATGAAATGTTGAATTTGTACAGAGCACGCTCGGTTTCCGATAAAACTAGTCTTTATGGAATTGTAGGAAGGCCTTTGGTGCACACTCTTTCTCCAGCGATGCATAACGCTGGTTTTAGAGAATGCGGTATCGATGCGATCTATGTTCCGATGGAGGCCGTAAACGTGGATGACTTTTGGACTTTTGCGAAACAAATGAATTTATCTGGAGCGAGTGTGACGGCTCCATTTAAAGAGGATGTGTGTTTGGAGATAGAGCACTGCGATGAAGTGACAAAAGAGATCGGGTCTGCGAATACTCTTAAAAATGTGGATGGAAAATGGCATGGTCTTAATACCGATGTCGATGGATTTCTTGTCCCATTGATGGATAGGATAGATTTGGCGGATTGTAGAGCGACGGTCCTTGGAGCTGGAGGTGCTGCTCGGGGAGTGGTTGCTGGGCTATCTGGAAAAGGGGTCTGCATATCTGTTAGTTCCAGAAGAAAGAGTAAGGCTTCAGAGGTTGCAGCACTTGTGGCGGGAAGAGTCAGCGAATTCCCCCCCGATCCTGATTCTTGGGATGTGTTGGTTAATACTACCCCTGTGGGTACATTTCCAGAGGTCGAGAATAGTCCCATTCCTAAGAGTGCATTAAGGAGTGGGTTAGTCTATGACCTTGTTTACAATCCCCCGTTTACGCGGTTGATGGGTGATGCTAAGGAATCAGGGTGTGAGGTGCTCGGAGGTTTGTCGATGTTGGTAGCTCAGGCGTTACTCCAATTTAAATGGTGGACCGCCCTTGACTGTCCAGAACATATTTTTAGGTCTGCAGCTGAGCACCAGCTACGAAAGTCTTAGGAGATGAGGAGAGAATGAGTCGCATAGAGATCAGTTTCGAGCAATTTTCCTTGCTTTCCGAAAATTGCTCAGTGGTGCCAGTTTGTGGAGAGATTATAACGGATTTACTGACACCTGTTTCTGCTTTTATGAAGGTGGCAGAGGATGCTGAGAACGCTTTTCTGCTTGAGAGCGTTGAGGGTGGAGAGCATGTCGCGAGGTATTCCTTTCTTGGAAAGGATCCTTTCATGATTCTTAAGGCTTCGAAGGGAGCTACAGTCATTGAGCGGGATGGTGTTGAAGAACGTGTCGCTAAACCGTTCATGGAAACCCTCAGATCTGTTGTGGGCGAATTTCGGTCTGCTGTAGTTCCTGGTCTTCCAAGATTTACTGGGGGGGCAGTGGGTTTTCTCGGGTACGAGGCGTCTCAATGGTTTGAGCCATCTCTCCAAGAGTCGTGGCAGAAATATGATGTGCTAGGGGATTCCGATGATGCCGGTTTCATGGTTTTTGACACGGTCTTAGTTTTTGATCATGTGAAACGGCGGTTATTGATTATCGCAAATGCTTCTGTAGATTCGGACAAGGATTTAAGGCAGCAATACAATCTTGCGCTCGCAAAAATTCAGTTTCTAGAAGATGAATTGTCGCGGAGTCTGTCAGCACGGCCAAAAAAGCGAAGCGCTGGGATTTCATTCGAATCGAATACTACGCAAGCGAAGTTTGAGAGAAACGTCGAGAAAGCCCAAGGTTATATACGTGCGGGAGATATTTATCAGGTTGTGCTCTCTCAAAGATTTGAGGCTCAGGTGTCAGTCGATCCATTTACGGTATATCGGACGCTCAGGTACGTTAATCCTTCGCCATACATGTATTTCATCCGCATGGGATCGACCTCACTAATTGGATCGTCTCCAGAAATGTTAGTTCGTGTCGAAGGAGATAAAGCCGAGACCCATCCAATAGCCGGGACTCGTCCTAGGGGTGCGAATGAAGATGACGATGCCAGGTTGGCAGAGGATCTTCTGGCGGACGAAAAGGAATTGTCTGAGCATGTGATGCTTGTTGATCTGGGTCGGAATGACCTCGGGCGAGTCTGTGAATATGGAACGGTCACTGTTCCGACTTTTATGGAAATAGAGAAGTATTCCCATGTCATGCATTTGGTCTCGCGTGTGGAGGGGCACTTGGCGACGAATAGAGATCGGCTAGACGCCTTGGGAGCGTGCTTTCCTGCCGGTACAGTGTCTGGAGCGCCAAAAATACGAGCGATGGAGATTATCGCGGAATTAGAAGGGTGTCCGAGAGGGCCCTACGCAGGGGCTCTTGGATACCTTGATTTTGGCGGGCAACTTGATTGTTGTATCACCATCCGAACCATTGTGATGAAAAATGGTCGAGCTTATGTTCAAGCAGGTGCAGGTATTGTCGCGGACTCGAATCCCTCATCGGAATATAAGGAGACTAAAGACAAGGCGTTCGCTTTGATGAAAGCGTTACAGATGGCTGAGAAGGGCGAAGGTCCTAATCAATTCGGGGCGACGTGATAATGATTTTAATAATTGATAATTACGATTCATTTACATTTAATTTGGCTCAATACCTCGGCGAGCTTGGTGGGGACCTTCAAGTGTACCGAAATGATGAGATTACATCGGAGCTAGTGAGAGAATTATGTCCAGAAAAGATCGTGATCTCTCCTGGGCCTGGTCGACCTGAAAATGCAGGTAGCACGGTAGAAGTTGTCAAAGAATTTTATAAGAGCATTCCTATTTTAGGTGTGTGCCTTGGTCACCAGGCAATCGGTTATGCTTTCGGAGGGTCCATTGTTGAAGCACCGTCTCTTCGCCATGGAAAGAGCTCACTAATTCGACACAATGGAGAAGATCTTTTTCATGGTGTTCCGTCTGAGATGATTGTGGCTCGTTATCATTCTCTTTGCGTTGCTGAGGAATCACTTCCTGAAGAGCTGATTCCCACGGCACGAGCGCTCGATGATAATTCAATAATGGCTTTAAAACACAGAGACTATCCTGTGCGAGGAGTCCAGTTTCATCCTGAATCCATCTTGACCGTTGATGGTAAAAAATTATTAGAAAACTTTTTGAATTTATAAATGATTAAAGATCTTTTAAGTAAATTGCAGAACCGCCAGGATTTAACCGAAGGAGAGACTGCTTCGGCGATGTCATTCATTATGAGTGGTAGCGCGAGTTCTGCGGAGATTGCGGGGTTCTTGATAGCGCTTTCGATCAAGGGTGAACGACCGGAAGAAATTGTGGGTCTGGCAAAGGTGATGCGTGAAGCCTCGATTGCCCTCGGTAGGAAGTTTGAGGACGTCTTTGATACATGCGGGACAGGTGGAGACAGAATAGGTTCTTTTAATGTGTCATCGGTGGTTGCGCTTGTCGTTGCGGCTAGTGGCGTAACGACGGCAAAACATGGAAACCGCTCGGTTTCTAGCCGAAGTGGTAGCGCGGACCTCTTTGAGGCGCTCGGCGTGAATGTTTCAGGCTCGCCTCGCGTGTCTGAACGATGTTTGGATCAGGTTGGAATTGCCTTCTTTTTTGCCCCGACATTTCACCCGTCTATGCGCCATGCAGCCACGACGCGGAAGGATCTTGGTGTTCGGACTGCATTTAATTTGCTGGGGCCATTGACAAATCCAGTGGGCGCATCTCGCCAACTGGTGGGCGTGGCAAGACCGGAACATACCGATCTTTTGGCGCAATCCTTGCGTCGACTTGGTTCTGATCGGGCCTGGGTAGTTCACGGCGCTGAAGGTATCGATGAGATCTCTGTAAGTGGTTTTACGAAAGTCTCCGAATGCCGTAAAGGTAGAGTTAATACTTTTTATGTACATCCATCAGATTTTGGCGTGCCTCAAGGTGATCTAGCGCAGCTTAAGGTTGACGGTCCAGACGAGAGCGTCAATATGACAAGGGGAGTGCTTGCAGGAAAACATAATGTGGCTAGAGATATTGTCCTTATTAACGCAGCTGCAAGTCTCCTGATTGCAGAAAAAGTGTCGAACTTGAAGGATGGAGTTAAGTTAGCAGCAACGACTATTGATGATGGGGCAGCATCTAAACTACTGGATAGATTTTGTAAGTGTTCGAGTGAGTAAATCTGATGAGAGATAGCGTGCCGGATCTTCTTGAGGCGATAATCGGAGCGACCAAGAGAGACTTGGTTGAGCTTAAGCAGGAGTTGAAAATCTCAGAACTCGAGAAAAGAGCCGAGTCTAAGACGTCGCGGGGTGATCTGTTTTATTCCGCAATGCGGGCCTCCACCAGTTTTAATGTTATTGCTGAATGCAAATCGTCGTCTCCTTCCCGTGGAGTTTTGAAAAGGGTTTATCGTCCTTCCGAAATAGCGAAAGGTTATCAAGAAGGCGGGGCATCAGCTGTCTCCGTCTTAACAGAACCGAGTTTTTTCGGCGGTTCTCTTGAAGATCTAGACGTTGTCAGAAGAACTGTTGAAATACCGGTGCTGCGGAAAGACTTTATAGTTTCTCGTTATCAGATTTTACAATCGGTCGTTGCAGGAGCGGACGCAATTTTGCTAATTGTTGCCGCTCTTTCTGACAAGGTAATGCGATCGCTGTTGGAGGAAGCCTCAAAGTTTGGTCTTGCTGTTCTTGTTGAGGTCCACGACGATGCAGAGCTTTCGAGGGCCATAGACGCTGGCGCGATCATGGTCGGTGTAAATAATAGAAACCTTAGAACGCTGGTTGTTGATACCGCAGTATCTCACTCATTAATAGCGCGAATTCCAAACACCATGACGGCCATCGCGGAAAGTGGGATTTCGAATGCGTCCGATCTTCGGAGTCTTCGAGACGCGGGTTACTCAGGTTTTTTGATTGGTGAAACATTAATGACCGCCAGCAATCCAGGGCAAAGACTTTCTAGAATGATCGCCGAATGTGAGGTTGTTTAGAATTAGTGGTAAATGTAAAAATTTGTGGCATTACGCGGAAGTCAGATGCCGTTCTTGCGTGCGAATGTGGTGCAACCGCGGTGGGTATCGTGTTTTGGGATAAAAGCCCTAGGTCTGTGTCGCCGAAGCAGGCTGCGGAGATTGTCTCAGAGATTCCATCGACTGTATGTAAGGTGGGTGTTTTCGTTAATGCCAGTCACGACTGGGTGTGCGAGGTGGTCGAGAAGGTGGGATTATCTTTGGTTCAGTTTCATGGGGATGAGTCCATTGAAGATTGTGCGCGCGCACCAAGACCGGTTTTAAAAGCTGTGGGTCTAAAAGGAGAGGCCGATGTAGATCAGGCGCTTTCTTTTCCTTCCGACATAAGGGTGTTATTAGATTCGAGCGACCGAGAGCGAAGAGGTGGCACTGGTCAAAAGCTGGATTGGAATTTAGCTCGAAGGGTCAGTTGCGAACGGCCAATTGTCCTTGCCGGTGGTATTAACGAAAAAAATGCAACCGAGGCTGTTAAGACAGTGCAGCCGTTTGGATTAGATGTTTCTTCGGGGGTTGAAGAACGACCTGGTATTAAGGATCCATTACTCTTAAAAAGATTCTTTTTATCGTTACAAGGTTAGATGGACTCGACGTAGTTAGAGTATGTGGCAGTTGAGTTCTATGACAGCTTCAAGGATTTGATTGATATGAAGAATGTGGATAACGATTTTAGTCCCAATTTCGGAGCACGAGACCCAGACGAAAAAGGTTATTTTGGAAAATTTGGTGGACGTTTTGTCCCGGAAACGTTGGTTGAGCCCATCGAATTACTTGAGCGAGCCTATTTTGGTGTTCGAGAGGATCCAGTCTTTAATTCGAAATTAGTGAACCTTCTCGGAAAATACGTTGGACGTCCTACGCCGATTTGGGAGAGCTCCCGTCTGACAGAGTTTTGTGGTGGTGCTCGGATATGGTTGAAGAGAGAGGATTTAGCTCATACGGGTGCACATAAAATTAACAATGCTCTAGGGCAGGCTCTTTTAGCTATTGAGATGGGTAAAGAACGTATCGTGGCTGAGACTGGTGCGGGACAACATGGGGTCGCGACGGCTACGGCGT
>Ga0310344_10000475_pt1 | contig 31602 bp, 23 predicted proteins | sample HC15DNA20200_MG_FD_203801 | JGI IMG/M metagenome (GOLD analysis project Ga0310344, IMG submission 203801) | Marine microbial communities from station ALOHA, North Pacific Subtropical Gyre - HC15-DNA-20-200_MG | ecosystem: Environmental > Aquatic > Marine > Oceanic | place: Pacific Ocean: North...
ACAACGCAACGCGACGGCACTCTCCTCCAGAGAGATGGGCGACATCCGCCCGAGCCGGCGGCAGTCTGAGTGCATCCATTGCCTGCTCGACACGTGAATTAAGATCCCAGGCACCAACCGCTTCTATTTTGTCCTGGAGGCGACCCTGCTCGTCCATTGCCTCCTGCAACTCTTCTCCGATCAGACCCTCATTGAAGCTTGTCGTCACGGCATCATAAGCTTTCAGCAGGTTCTTGTGCTCAGCTACCCCTTCCTCTACATTACCCTTGACGGTTTTGTTAGGGTTTAGCTGTGGCTCTTGCGGCAAATAACCAACTGTCACCCCTTCGGAAACAGACGCCTCTCCCGTATAGTCGGTAACTTCTCCAGCCATAATCTTGAGTAATGTGCTTTTGCCTGCACCGTTCAACCCAAGCACTCCAATTTTCGCCCCAGGTAGGAATGATAGTGAGATGTTCTTTAGCACCTCCTGGTTGAAGCCAAAGGACTTCCCCAGCCCGTGCATCGTATAAACGTATTGTTGAGCCATACCGTCGTTCTCAAAGTTAAACGTCAAGCTACAAGAAATGGTGGAGCGCTGCCTCAGTTCAAGTTACCCTTAATTCATCATCACGGCTTCAGTCTACTCCATGTCCTCTTCCTTACCATCCGCAACCACGATCCGTCTAACTTCGACGCGACATCAGACTCAACTCCAAGGCACCAATTGAGCACAAGGCGTATGAACAGATATAGCTCAAGGTCCAAGCCGATACGACAACCAAGCTGGTCAAGATGGTCAGATGAACAGCTACTGGACGTGCGAATGTGCGACCTCGGTGTATCACTTAAAGGCTCAGTACTCGAACGGCGCATACTCGATCTTGGACAGAACCTTAACAACAAAGGTATCCCCTTCCGCGCTCACTTCTGGCTATCAGACGATTGGTTTACTCCTGATGGAATACCCGGAATCGCCGTGCCCTTCTACCTAGCACACCCTCGACTACAAAGACTTGAACGGTCTCAGATTCTCGAAGTAGAAGGCAGCTCTAGAGCTTATTGCATGCGGATCCTTCGGCACGAAATGGGACACGCTATTGACAATGCCTACCGTTTGCGGCGCAAGCGAAAGAGGCAGACAATGTTTGGTCTACCCTCAACACCCTATCCTGAGTATTACACACCGAAACCACACAGCAAGAGCTTCGTCTCCAATCTAGAATCTTGGTACGCGCAGAGTCATCCAGACGAAGATTTTGCAGAAACATTCGCCGTCTGGCTTGACCCAAGGTCAGCATGGGAGAGGCGGTATAGCAATTGGCCCGCATTAAAGAAACTTAGATATATGGACGAACTGATGGCCACAATAAGGTGGGAAATCCCTGCAGTAACGACCAAGCACAGCTTTGAGCCGCTACCGAGCCTAAAGAAAACCTTGCGGGAACACTATTCAGTCAAAAGGAAGCGCTACGGTATCGGTCAGCCTGTTTTGTACGACCAAGAGTTGCAACAACTGTTCTCCAGCGCCTCCGAACACAGCAGCAACCCTTTGGCCTCAGAGTTTCTAACTCGGGCCAGTCAAGACATCCGTCAATTGGTTTCAAAATGGACAGGGCAATATCAATACCAGGTTGGTCAGGTTCTAAGCGACATGATTAAACGCTCTGACATTCTCAAACTTCACCTAAGAACCTCAACCGAGCGAACCAAGCTGGACTTCGTCGTCCTTTTAACAGTTCAGATAACCAAGCACCTCTCTGGAGGACGGCATCGGATAGCGCTATGAAAACACTCCGTATACTGGCCCTACTTCACGATTACTTAATGCCGCCGAACGACGTACGAGGCGTAGATGTCGTCAACGCTTCTTGGAAAACCGAGTACGACGTGACAAACACCCTAGCAACTATGGGGCACGAGGTGTATCAATTGGGCATCGCTGATGAACTGGGCCCGATCAAGCAAGCCATCGACGAAGTGCGGCCACACATTGGATTCAACTTGATGGAGGCATTCCATGAAGTCGGCACTTTCGACCAAAACGTAGTCAGCCATCTTGAGTTGCTCCAGCTCCACTACACGGGGTGCAATCCTCGGGGACTGATTCTGTCGCGCGATAAAGCGCTAACTAAGAAAATCCTTTCATACGACGGCATTCCTGTTCCAGATTTTACGATCGTCCCCAGAAAACATTTATTTAGCCGACCCTCTAGACTCAAGTTTCCCCTGATCGTCAAATCTTTAACTCAGGATGCCTCATTTGGCATTTCACAAGCGTCTGTAGTTAGCGACGACAGAAAGCTTAATGACCGAATTGCCTATATCCACGAAGGACTCAAAACCGATGCTATTGTTGAGCAGTACATCGACGGACGTGAGTTGTATCTTGGCATCATCGGCAACGAAAAACTCACCGCGTTTGCTCCTTGGGAAATGAAATTCGGGAATATGCCAAAGGGAGCCCATAGCATCGCAACTGCTCGGGTGAAGTGGAGTGATACATACCAAAGGAAACATGGAATCCAGTGCGGTGAAGCAAAATTTCAGGACCCCCGCATGGCCGAATCTTTACAGAACCTTGCCAAGCATGTGTTCCACCTCTTGCAAATGAACGGATATGGTCGCATAGATATCAGGCTTGACAATAACGGACAGCCTTGGGTACTCGAGGCAAACGCTAACCCCCAGTTAGCCTATGGGGAAGATTTCGCAGAATCAGCACACCACAACGGGACACCCTATGACACCCTACTGCAAAATATTCTGGACGTAGGGCTCCAATGGAAGGCCGATCACGGCGGATGAAGCCACCGTTAGGACTGAACCAAATTGAATGTCACCTCAGTCACCTCACCAGCCACCACAGTGATTGTCTGCGGCTGAGCACTGAGCCGTTCATGCCAGACTGTCAGCTCATGCACGCCAGCCGGAACCCTTTCGATAGTGAAGGTGCCGTCAAGACCTGTGACAATTCCAAAATCATTACTAACCACCACCCAACCACGCATCCAACTGTGGGAATCACACTCAATACGCACCACCCCAGGCCTCCGCAACGGTCGGTTGACTTCAAGACCAGAGAAGGGCATAGCTATATTGAAATCAGTTCGATTGCGGTCGTCATAAGAGTGAGTCGAGTGTAGAGTGTCGTCTTGACTAGTTACCAATAGTTGGCTCCCAGTCCTGGCGATCTGTACATGAGGCTCAAACCGACACTGAACATTATCGATCGAAGGTGCATTCACTTCAGTCGGCCACGGCAGGCCAGTCACCCGAACGACTGCATTGCCGACATGACCTTCATCATCAGCGATTATCGACTCATCCTGAACCGCTTCACCACAAACCTCCTGATCGGTGGTTACCTCGAGAACAGACACCGGTGGAAGAGTATCCATCGTCACTACACCACTAATCGTTCCCACTTCCTGGGTTCCACCTAGAAGCTGCACGCCTCCTAGAAGGATTGCAACGCTGGCATTAAAAATGATTAATCTGATCCATATGCATCTCTTCATACCGCTACTGTACCGCAACGGGTAGACTCTGAAATGAGTTATCCAACAGTGGTCTGCCCCATGTAGTGCCATAACAAGACTTACTACGGCGCTGGTGCTAGCCAGTCCTAAGGGATTTGGTTGTCTCAGGGTCAGACGTAAAGTCTTCGCCAGGATTTATGAATCGATCATGTTCCAAACGATACTGGGTTTCGTAGAGTTCGCGATACCGACCTCCAGCAGTCAGCAATCCGGTGTGGTCACCTCGCTCTATGATCTGTCCCTGTTCAAGAACAACGATCTGGTCAGCGCTCTGAATAGTAGATAGCCTGTGGGCAATAACGAAAGTGGTACGACCCTGACGCAATACTCTGAGCCCGTCTTGGATCAACGCTTCGCTTTCACTGTCGAGGCTAGAAGTAGCCTCATCGAGAATAAGAATCCGAGGATCTGCGAGGATAGCTCGTGCAATCGCTACCCTCTGACGCTGCCCTCCAGACAACTTGATGCCACGCTCACCGACGATTGTGTCGTAGCCTTCTGGAAACCCACGAATAAATTCGTCACAATGTGCGATACGACTAACCTCTTCGATCTCGGCTCGTGTCGCATGCCGCCTAGCGAAGCTTATGTTCGACGCAACCGAACCATCAAAGAGGAAATTCTCTTGGAGAACCACACCTAGACGGCGTCTGAACTCACCAAGCTTCAATGTATCGAGGTCCCGCCCATCTACCAGCACCCGGCCTCTCAAAGGCCGATTGAAAGCCATGATCAAACTAGCCAGTGTGCTCTTGCCCGATCCACTCGAGCCAACCAGGGCCGTGGTAGTCCCAGCAGGCGCCTTTAGACACACATCACGTAAAACAGGAATGCCTTGGGTGTACTCAAACGTGACATGCTCCAGTTCAATATCACCCACCAACCCACCAACCGACTGCCTATTTTCATCCTCCTCAAGCTCTGTCGGGGTCCCTAAGATCTCTCTAATTCTGTCGAGCCCAGCGAACGCTTCAGTGATCTGAGTGCCAATCGAAGCCATCTGCATTACCGGCGCTACCACGACACCAGTAAACAGCAAATATCGAAGCAGGTCCCCTACCGTCCAGTACCCATCAATGATGGCATTACCACCTATCGCAATCATTAAAGCCCCGATCAAACCGACCACAAACGTAGCAGCAGCGGTCGTGGCCGATACCCCAGTGACCGTCTTAGCAATATTTCGTAACATTCGATGTGCACCAGCCGCAAACACTCGCTGTTCGCGTTTCTCTACGTTGTAGGCCTTCACGATCCGTACACCACCCAACGTCTCTGCCAATCGACCAGTGACAGTAGCGTTGATCTTGCCTCGCTCTCGAAACAAAGGGCGCAGTTTCGAGAAAGCTAGGCCCATGACCACTCCAAAGAGAATCAAGATAACCAACGTCACTAAGGTCAGCCGCCAATTGAGATAGAACAAGATACTCAGCCCAAGGGCAGCAGTAACAAATCCTCCAGTCAATTGAGCTAGCCCTGTCCCCACCAAGTTCCGAATGCCTTCCGCATCGGTCATCACACGAGAGATCAGAACTCCTGTCTTGGTTGAGTCAAAATAGCCGACAGGTAACATAGTCACATGACGCTGAACCCGTTTCCTCATCTCTGTAATAGCTCGCTGGGCCGCGACCCCAAGCACCTGGGACAGAGCAAATCCCGTGCTGGACTGCAAAAACGTAGCTGCTGCTGCCCAGAGAGCCAGCGGTAGTAGCAATTCTCTCCGACCTTCCGCAATGACATCATCGACGACATATCCTGACATCCATGGCAGAACCAACCCGGCTACCCGACTGATCAACATAAGAACCAGTCCCAGCAAAAGCCGGTAACGATGGGCTATTACAAGCGCCCGAGCTTCTTCCCATGCATCCGAAGTAGCAAATCTTTTAGCTTTTGGTGACCTATCTTCATCCTTATGTTTCATCCGTTGAAAATCCTATTGTGGCTATTCCGCAACAATACCTGACTACGCTGTCCCAATTGTACGTTGGAGGCAGCCCCAGTCGCTTCTCACTACTCAGTTCTACACCCAGTGCATTAGACTTCACTGGTGAGTTTTCCCCGCCGAATCCTCCATCTCGACATGGATGCCTTCTACACATCAGTCGAACAACGTGACGATCCATCTCTCCGCAGCAAACCGGTAGCGGTCGGAGGACATCCAGAGCGACGAGGTGTGGTAGCAGCAGCCAGCTACGAGGCACGAAAGTTTGGTGTTCGGTCCGCTATGTCAATGGCAAAAGCTTTACGACTCTGCCCAGACCTAGTCATCGTCCGGCCAGACTTCGAGCGCTATCGGCAAGTCTCTACTCAAGTATTTGCAATATATCGTTCGGTCACTTCATTGGTCGAACCGCTATCGCTCGACGAAGCCTACCTTGATGTTACTGAAAACGAGTGGCACGAACCATTCGCAACCACTGTAGCCAAGAGGTTGAAGCGGCTGATCTTCGAGCAAACTAGACTCACAGTGTCGGCCGGCGCTGCTCCGAACAAATTCCTTGCGAAAATTGCATCAGATTGGGATAAGCCAGATGGCCTGACAATAATCCCGACGGGGCAGGTTGAGGCCTTCCTACAAAAATTACCTGTCGAAGCTCTCTGGGGTGTTGGTCCTGTCACCGCTAAAAGTCTGCGCGCAGCCGGCGTTGTTCGTCTTGTGGATGTACGGAACGTGGACCCACAGATACTGCGAAACGCTGTAGGTAGCCAGTCTCGCGGGTTGCAACGACTAGCAGCAGGAATCGACGACCGCCCGGTCATACCTAACCGGACAATCAAATCTTCAGGATCAGAACACACCTACCCAATCGACCTGACAGACAGGGAGACCATTGAGAGCGAGCTTGACCGAATGGCTCGCCTCAAAGCGGAATGGCTAACAGGAAACAAGCTTCTGGCTAGAACAGTCACAATAAAAGTCCGTTACTCAGACTTCACAACTGTCACTCGCAGTCACACCGCCGCTGAACCTACTGAGAAAGCCGAGCGGATCGCCGCAAGAGCCAAGACCCTTCTTAACAAAACTCAAGCTGGCACCCGTCCAATACGGCTGCTGGGTGTTAGCCTACACAATCTAGCTAGCGAGGAAGACTCTGTCACTAAACTCAACGCCCTAAAACTACCCATCTAGCTACTCTTCTCCATTCAAGAGATGTTAGAAGCGCTCAAGGAGAAGTAAGATTCAACAATGATCAAAGGTCGTCGCCTAGCGATTCTAAGAAAAGTCCAGCCCATCAGCATACATGGCCAAGTGTCATGGGATGTGTTCTTCAGCGATCCAGCTAATCCGGATAGCCCGCTGGAGATGGCGCGAGTAGGACCAGAGGCCGTGGACCGGGGTTTAGAGCCTGGCGACGAGATCACACTGGAATACCTACTTGGGAGTGTGACGAGTGTGACCAAAGCTCAAAACACCAAATGACTCTATTCGCTAAGCAGACAAGAAAATACGGAAGCCGAAATCTTACTTTTCTTGCAACCCTAGAAAGGAATCAATTCAACGTTACCCAACCAGAACCATGACTTCGACTCGGCCAGGAATCATTTGACCATGTTCCCTGGCCATAATTGATTCTGTTGTTGTACTTGATCCTCTGGTAATAAGAACCAATCGCATCTCTAACCTACTCCCATGACTGCAGCAGCCTGCAACAGCGGTGAATCTTGGCAACTTGACACGTTAGGATGGGACGCTGGATTTGCAGCCAATTTCCGCCCTTACCAAGATCAAGATCTGCACCCGGCCAGGGTGGCGATCACCCACAATTACTTGTATCAGCTCTACACCCCTCAAGGCGAGATTATGGCCGAGTTGGCAGGAAAGTTGCGGCACCAAGCGACTCGCTCAGACGCATTACCAGTAGTTGGCGACTGGGTAGCCATCCGCAAACACTCAGCTGAACCGAAGGCCAAAATAGAGGCCCTCTTACCAAGACGAAGCTGTTTCGCCAGGAAAGCCGCCGGGGAACCGACCCGCAAACAACTCGTGGCGGCCAACATTGACACAGTATTTCTGGTCTGCGGGCTCGATAATGACTTCAATTTAAAACGTATCGAACGTTACGTGGTTGCCATCCAAACAAGCGGCGCAAGAGCAGTGCTAGTACTAAACAAAACAGACCTCTGCGATGACCCGAAGATCAGACAAGCCTCGACCGTCGCAGTGGCGCCTGACACGACAATTCACGCTATCACTGCTCTCACGCCATCTGGAACAGAACCCCTATTAGCCCATCTCACCCCAGGACAGACCTGTGCGCTAATAGGCTCGTCAGGTGTCGGAAAGTCAACGATCATAAATCAGTTGCTCGGCTCAGACCGCCAGCGCACACGATCTGTCAGGAGCAAAGACGGACGGGGACGACACACCACAACCCAGCGAGAACTAATAATCCTTCCAGATAAAGGCATGCTCATTGATACACCTGGCATGCGTGAACTCCAGCTCTGGGACGATGCAACATCAATTAATGACGCTTTCGAAGACATCACTAGACTAGCTAACGAATGTCGCTTCAGAGACTGCTTTCATGACCAAGAACCTGGATGCGCAGTTCGCGCCGCAGTCAAAACCGGGCAACTACCATCGTCTCGACTCAACGGCTATCATCGACTGCAGCGGGAGGGTCACGTGCTCGAGCAACGCCAGACCGAACTCGCTCGCAAAGTCGAACACCGTCGTGTCAAGATAGTGCATCGCACAATGCGCACTCTACGCCACAATAGATTGACGGACGAAAAATAGCTCCACACGCCTAGTCAGCCAACAGTCACTCGGGAGAGTTCCTATGAAGACAGTATCCACCATAGCCTTGGCATCTCTGATAGCGATCACGGCGCTAGCCCAGGAGCCTACCCTGACGATTCGTGTGGGTCAGCTCCTAGATGGGACCGGCAGTTCTCGGAAAAACGTGATCGTGACAGTCACAGGGTCACGCATTGTCCGTGTAGACGAAGGGTCTGGACCCACAACCTACGATTTTTCAGGACTAACGATGCTACCTGGCCTTATCGATACGCACGTACATCTAACAGCCCACTTTGACAACGACGGAAGAAACCACAGTGACCGCAACGAATCACCTGCGCAAACGATCCTATACGGAGCTGAAAACGCCTACATGACATTGATGGCTGGCTTCACAACGGTTCAAAGCCTCGGCAGTCCACAAGATAGAGATCTTCGTGAGGCAATTGCTAGAGGTAATCTTCCCGGTCCACGAGTGCTGACCTCTCTCTCACCAATTACCGCAAATACCGGCACTCCTGACGACATTCGCTCCTTTGTGCAACAGCTGGCCGTCGATGGCGCTGACGTAGTGAAGGTATTTGCTTCATCCAGCATCCGAGAGGGTGGGCGGCTAGTAATGAGTGACGAGCAACTCCGGGCAGTCTGTAAAGAAGCGCATGAGATCGGGCTACGAACGGTGGTCCATGCCTACGGAACTGAGGGGCTCACAGCCACCATTGAGGCAGGATGTAACGGGATTGAACACGGTAACAGGTACAGCGATGCTGTCATCGAGTTGATGGCAGCCCAAGGAACCTATCTCGATCCTCACATAGGCTCATTATGGGCCAATTATTTCGAATACAAAGACAGATTCATCGGCCAAGGCAACTACACCGAAGAAGGGTTTGCTTTAATGGAGCAAGCTAGGAACGATGGTTACGAGACATTCAAAAGAACCATCGCCAATAAAAATGTGAAGATCATATACGGCACCGATGCGGTCGCCGGAGCTCACGGCCGAAACGCTGAAGAACTCATTTATCGAGTCCGGGATGGCGGTCAGGATCCTATGGATGCGATCATATCCGCTACCTCTCGTGCAGCAGAATCTCTGGGATTGGCAGACGTCATCGGGCTAGCTCGACCAGGCTATGAGGCCGACCTTATTGCGATAGCCGGAGATCCCCTCGCCGACATCGCCGCCATTCGCAATGTTCAGTTCGTAATGAAAGGAGGCGTCATCTACAAACATCCCGCACCTTGAGGCCAGAAGCGGCCTCGCATGGATCGGCCAAATCCAACACGGTAAACACTCAAAAACAGCCGCCTCAAGATACCTGGTCCTGAGCAACACCTTAAGGTCATAAACCTTGCCAGTTTCGAACTAGCTAGCAAAGTATTACCCTAAGTTCACAGATTGACCGCAACAAACACCCGCTACAGTCCCCAATTTGAGCCGACTAAACATCGTAAAAACTACGATACCACTCAATAAACCGACGAACACCAGTCTCAACAGCAGTGGCCGGGGCGTAGCTGACATCAGCTATCAGAGAATCGACATTCGCAAATGTCTCGGGTACGTCTCCTGGCTGTATCGGCAAGAACTCTTTCTTCGCCTTGACACCCAAGGCATCCTCAATAATCTCTATGTAACGCAATAGGTTGATCGGATTATTTGAGCCAATGTTATAAATCCGCCAAGGGGCAGCACTGGTAGCAGGATCAGGGTTGTCACTCTCCCATCGTTGGTTCGGTTGGGCTACGTGGTCCATTGTCAGCACTACTCCATCCACGATGTCGTCTATGTAGGTGAAATCCCTTCTGTGATTTCCGTGGTGAAACACCTCAATTGCTTCGCCAGCCAAGATCTTCCGAGTAAAAAGAGATAGCGCCATATCCGGCCTGCCCCAAGGACCGTAAACAGTGAAGAAACGAAGGCCTGTGGCAGGCAGTCCGAAAAGATGGGCGTAGGTGTGGGCCATCAACTCATTCGATCTCTTGGTTGCTGCATAAAAACTAACTGGATGGTCGACATTTTGATCAACAGAAAAGGGAACCGTCGTATTCGCACCGTAGACTGAGCTTGAGGAGGCATAGACCAGATGGTCAATATTGAATCGCCGGCAGCACTCTAAGACATTGGCAAACCCAATCAAATTCGCCGACACATAAGCTTGCGGGTTAACTAACGAATAGCGAACACCGGCTTGCGCTGCTAGATGCACAACACGCTTCGGCTTAGAGAGGGTAAACGCATCCTCCATAAACACCCGCTCGGCAATACTTCCTCGCAGGAACGTAAAGTTCTGAAAAGGGTCAAGGCGCTTTAATCTCGCCTCCTTCAGGGAAACATCATAATAGTCGTTAAGGTTATCCACACCGACCACCGCATCGCCACGTTCGAGTAACCGCAATGCGACAGCATTCCCAATGAATCCGGCAACCCCGGTGACCAACACCTTCATCCACTACCGCTTTCTGTCGACCCTATGGTCCTGGCTCGCATAATCAGACAGCCTACGACCGTCAGGAACCGTTTTCCAGAACCACAATCGTCTAATCCAGGTTTATGATTTCTTAGAACACGGTCCATACCAAGCAAAGTCGGCCATTAAAACCAATTGTTAGTTTCGTCGTTCACGCCAGTTCTAGGTAACTAACATCAATGCCGCAGGTACTCAGACCATCGAACCACCAGAAGATTATGACAGCGAGCACAAATTTCTTAAGCCAAGCGGATTGAACGCAAGAGAAAAGAAAAACAGCGGCCCTCACCTTACCTAATGAATGCCTTTACCCATCTGTAGAAGTGATGGATCGGCACCGAGGCGCCTGATAGCAGTCTCCCACATCTCCCCGGCTGGAGTATCAAAGATAAGGTCGAGCTCCACACCCGTAATTAACCAAGCTGACGCTGAAAGTTCAGCGTCGAGCTGGCCAGCCCCCCACCCAGCGTATCCAGTTAACAAGCGAACTCGACCTAACTGCTGGTTCTCTAGAAGTTGCCGTAGCAGCTCTGGCGAACTCGACAGATACAGTCCTTCAGCAACTTCAACTGAGTCAACTTCAGGTGGCTTCTCGCCAAGCAGGATCCAACCTCGCTCTGGCTCAACTGGCCCGCCCACCCAAAGTTGCAATCCACAGTCTGATTCGATCGGAGGTGTAAACCGCACAACAGATGACACCGGTGTTTTCGTCTGGCGGTTCAGCACTAGCCCGAACGATCCCTGCTGGTCATGTTCACAAAGCAAAACGACCGTCTCCTTAAAATCAGGGTCACAAAGCTGTGGCATAGATAACAACAATCTCGGGGCCAAGGATCTGGTATTCGACATAACCATTACCTTTAAATCATAGTGCAGTTAAATAGTAGTTCTTCGGCTGAATCCTTATTTCAAGGAACTCCAGAGAGCTTCTCTCGAGCCCAAACAAGATGTTCGGCAACGATGGGTTCATCTAGGGAGTCTGTATCCGGCGATCGAGTAAGGTTCACATTTAAAGCCAACTGAGCCTCCCGACTTCCGCTGTTACCCATAGCAACGGCTAGATTCCGCCTGAACCGTTTCAGACGCACTCGAGTCATTGGCCCCTTCTTAATAGAGTTACGGAGCTCCGTGTCAGAGCGTAACCACAGTGCAGTCAAGCGCTGACGGTCAAAAATGGGTTGAGGCTGCCATGCCGGGTTATCACTGATTGGTGCGGTGGCGTTGTAGGGACATACCTCCTGACAAACATCGCATCCATATACGTGCGACCCGAGGTCATCGCGCTGTTCTGGTGAGATGCTTGATTTCTTTTCAATCGTCAGGTAGGAAATACATCGAGTGGAATCGAGAACACCAGGCTCTGGAAACGCACTAGTTGGACAAGCGTCGAGACACAGAGTGCAACTCCCACATTGATCCAAGCTCGGCGAGTCAGGAGCAAGTGATAAGCTGCACACCACCTCAGACAAAAACAACCATGAGCCAAGGTCTGAGTTAATCAGGCAAGTATTCTTACCGATCCAGCCAAGGCCAGCATATTGCGCGTACACACGCTCCTGAATTGGGCCTGTGTCAACATAAACACGACTTTCAAATGGGGATAGTGCATGCCGTTCATGCATCCACGCACAGAGCGCCTTTGTTCGACTAGCTATCACCTCATGGTAGTCATCGCCCCAGGCATACCTAGATATCAGGGCCTCACCAGCATCCTCGATCTCTGTCGAGTACGGGCGATCCGTATTGTAGAGTGTTCCCAACACAACAACAGTCTTCGCTGACGGCATCACCTTCCGAACATCAGAACGATCTTCGGCGGTCTTAGCCAAGTATGCCATCTCGCCTGAATAACCTTTGTCGATCCAATGGCGCAGTTTACTAAGTTCTGGAAACGCACCAGCCGGCGCAATTCCACACAGATCAAATCCTAGTTCGCGTGCTCGATTCTTAATATCCTCAGCAACAAGCATCTTAAATAAACTTAAAAGCTGTACCTGAAGCCAAACTGCATCTCGCGTGCGTTCAACGCACTAAAGATTCGACCGAAGTTTGGATTACCAAAGATACGGTTAGGTAAATCGAAGTTTGCCCGATTGAAAACATTGAAGATTTCCCAGCGGAATTCAAGTCGGCGCCCATCCAAGAACCAATTCTTGACGAACGAGAGATCCACCACAGCAAACCCTGGCGCAAACACGCTGTTGCGATTAGCACTACCAAAGGCAAAAGCTTCCTGTAGCGCAAAAGCGTCTGTGTTGAACCACCTGGCCGGCGAACGCTGGCTGGAAGGTAGATTCGCGTTGTGGATTTGGTCTGGACGCTGAGCTGGTCCAGAACCGATGTTCGCCCGGTCCTGGCCAAGGTTTACAGTAAATGGCGCCCCTGACTGGAGAGTCATGATCGCGTTAAAATGCCAGTCTGATCCCAAAGCCGCTTTCAATCCACTCGAATTTTCGAAGAAAGGTAGCTGATAAGTCCCACTAGCAACAAACTGGTGCCTGTGATCGAAACTCGATAGTGCTACTTCCCCGGGAAAGATGTTCCGCACGTCCTGCGGCACGTTTGACTCGAAGGCCGTTGCACCAGGACTCGAGGCATCATCTCTAGATTGTGACAACGTATAGGCTGCATTAAATGAATACCGACTGCTAAAACGACGCTCGGTCTTAAATGTCACCGCATGATATATAGACTGACCATCAAATCGGATAGCGCGAATCGCACTTAGGCTAGGGATTGGCCGACGCGCATCAATTGGACCTGGGCCAGGTTTAGGAACATTGCGAATAGTCGCATTGTCAGCCCCAATAGTGTACGAGCCCATGTAAGACACCTCCACCATTGTCTGAGGCATAACTTCCCTTTGGATGCCACCACTCCAAGTCTGGGTATATTCGACTCTGTAATCATTGTCCATGATGGAGCCGCCAATACTGCCAGTCGCGTCACTAGCTAGCATGTCCTTTGTAGTAAATGTTGGGATGACCTGATCGGCTGGAGAGTCTACCTGCTTCATAAAGAAAAAAGGGAGGTTTCTCGCAAAGGCGGTCTGAACGCTATAAGCCCACTGGTTCAAAAAGACGCCATAGCCTCCTCGAAGCACAGTGGCTTGGTCCCTGCCTAGTGAAAGTGCAAACCCCACACGCGGCGCCAATCGCAATTTACTCGGCCGCAACAAGCTTCGGTCCCAACCGGCCTCAGCGGATGACACCCAAGGGATAGGCATCAGTGGCAATAGCCTCTCTGCCTCTGATGAGAGATTCCCAGAATCATCGCTGGCGATCACATACCGTCCACCTGGAATCGACAAATCAATCGAGGACAAGCGGTTATCAATGTCTTTCATATGCGAGTTGAACTCATATCGCAAACCGTAGTTGACAGTCAGATTGTCCTTCGCTCTCCAATCATCCTGGGCGTAAAGGTGCAACCAGGTAGTCCGAGCATCCTCACTTCCTCTTCCAATGCCAGACCGTCCAGAAGTCGGGTAACCAAGTAAGAAGTCAGCGAAGGCATTGCCAGTCCATTGCCCTGTATACGCGAAGGCGCCACGTGGGGTATCCGCATTCATTGGGCGAAAACGTAGATGAAACAGGTAACCACCTATCTTGTAGCGATGATTACCCTGGTCAACCAGGAGGTTGTTATAAAATTCGAAGTGTTCATTATCTCTGGAGACAAAAGTGGTCGGGTCACCAATTGTACTAAATAGACCCGCTGTGGAAACCTGCGGGAACCCCACATCCCTTGGATCCCGACTAACCCCAAGCAAACCGACTTGACCGGCAAAATCAGTGCCGGCATTCTGACTCCGTTGTCCACCACTCACAGACATGTAGCCCATTCGAAACTCGTTCAACACATTAGTTCCGAATGTCTTTGTGTGACTGACTCCGATGTTCCTAGTCTTTGTGCCCAGAGTACGACCGAAACCTGGCACTAGAGCTTCCTGCTGTACACCGGTCCCAAACGGCTGTATCTCGTCTGCATCAAAGGTGCTAAATCGAATAAAGACCTGATCTTCATTACTTAGGCGGTGGTCTAGTCGCAGGCTAAATTGATGAACATCGCTGTCCTGTTTCCCAACAGCTGTCAAGTTTTGGAACTGTCCGTCACCATTCGGCAGCGGCACATGGGCAAGTAGTGCTTGGGCAATAGGGTCGATCCGGTCGCCAGGAATCCGATTTCCCGGAAACGGCGTGCAACCATCCGTTGGGACATCGATGCTACGAGGGTCACACACCAGGTCCCAACCGACGAAATCACCAGACCGCACCGCTAGCCCTGGAACAGAGAATATTTTCGTGATCGATCGACGAGTGTCTTGGCGTTCATAACTCACAAAGAAGAAGCTTCGGTCTTTAACAATCGGCCCACCAAAGCTCCCTCCGAACTGATGCTGGTCCAGTGGTGGTATCGGCAGGTCCTTATTATCGAAAAAATTGCGGGCATCAAACCGCTCGTCACGAGCAAATTCGAACAGGCTACCGTGAAACGTGTTAGCACCAGACTTAGTTGCTACATTAATAAGTGCCGATGCCTTGCCACCAAATTCTGGAGGATACATAGATTTTTGAATCTTGAACTCGCGAATAGAATCAACCGAGGGATTGATAACCAGGTTGTTAAACAGCTCATCTGTCACCTTGAATCCATCAAGCATGTAAATATTGTGCCCAGCTCGTTGTCCCCCCACATTCGGGAGGGGTCCGGCCTGCTGGAGAGCCCCTCCTCGCGTTCCACCAGGCGGAATGACCACTGAATCGCTTAACTGAGCTAGTTGAAGAAATTGCCGACCATTTAAGGGGATTTGTTCTACCTCGCGGGTCTCAATAACATCACTAATTTCAGCTGTAGTCGCTTGAAGCAAGGGAATCTGAACCTCAACAGTAACCTCTTCGCTGAGTCCTCCGATCTCCATTACAACCTCGAGCTCAAAAACGCGCCCGATCTCAATCAAGATCCCTGTCTGATTTACACGCTGGAAACCCGGAAGTTCAGCAACCAAATCCCAATTTCCACTAGCGAGGTTGGGGAAAAAAAACCGCCCTTCTAAGTCGGTCACACGTTCCCAAACGGTGCCACTGTCCACCTGAGTTGCTATCACGACAGTTCCTGGTAGCACAGCTCCACTGGAATCAACGACGGCACCGCCGATGGCACCAGTGTTCGTCTGAGCAAAGACCGAGACCTTCAAAAAAACAACAACTATTGAGATCTCCCAAACTGGAATCCGCTTTCTTCTTTTTGGTGTCCATAGACTCTGAACACGAAAAAGACATTCACCAAAAAGGTCTTCCATAGACACTATCCAATACTCTCAGACGGTCGAAGAACAGATTCAATCTCGAGACGCCTACTCAACACTCGCCCCCATAAGCCACCTCTAACACTTCCTTGGCGGCTCGTTCACTAGCTCCGAGACCTCCTAGCGATTGATTAACTGCCCGGAGTTTTTCCCTAGTCTCTGCGTGGTATTGGCTGTCCTCAATGAAGCGAGCGGTAGCAGCGGCAACAACAGTCGGCGTAAAACCTTCTTGCAAAAATTCAGGTACAATCTTCTCCCCTGCTACCAGATTGACCATGCCGAACGCATCCACCTTCACAAAGCGACGCCCCAACCAGTACGTGAGTGGGGACAAGCGATAGACCACCACCATGGGTCGCTCATGGATCGCAGTCTGAATCGTAGCTGTTCCTGAAGCCGTTAAAACGACGTCTGAAGCCACAAGCACCGAGTCGGTCTGAGATTCCACTAGACAGGTTGGACGGGTAGTGTTTCGCCCAAGCTCGATCAGTGGTTCGAACAGGGCATCATCCAAGTTCGGTGCCCTAGCCACCACAAATTGCACAGCTGGAATTCTTTTCGCTATCCGTACCGCCGCATCAACCAAATCAGGCAAGATCAATCTGAGCTCATTTGGCCGGCTCCCTGGCAAAATCGCCACAGTGGGAGCAGTCAGATCCAAGCAGTGCTCACGACGGAAAGCATCACGCCCCTGCATGGGGGTTGCCAAATCAAGCAAGGGGTGACCGACAAAACGGACTGGAATTCCTGCCTTTCGATACAATCGTTCCTCGAATGGGAAAATCACCAGTGCTCGGTTCACGAAACGCTTCATTGTCTGTAACCGCCGTGCTCTCCATGCCCAAACCTGCGGCCCAATGTAATAAACCACTGGTATCCCCAGCGCTGCCATCTCCTTGCCCAATCTGAAGTTCACCTCAGGAAAATCCACTGCAACAAAGACGTCCGGCCTGCTGGCTCGTGCCGCTGTCACCAAACGCCGATAAGCCACCCAGGTGCGAGGCAGGACTGATAAAACCTCTGTCAAACCGGTCGCAGCCAGGCCCGCGTAATCTACTGTCACGCAACCACCAGCTGATGCCACATGACCGCCAGCAAGTCCAAACACCTCCGCCTTCGGGTTGAGCTTACGAATCTCTCTGGTTAAAGCTCCCGCGTATAGTTCTCCAGAAGGCTCCCCGCAAGACAGCATGACCTTACAAGGCGGCATGGGAGCGGTATTCATTCTGGGAAGAGTTAATGACGAAGCAGGAAGATGTCCCAAGAAAAATTGCTAGCAGTAGGAATCTACTAGAAATCAACACTTTCAAGATCTAGATCCTCAATAGACATAACCTCGACATCTTTGAAACCGGCAGCCTGAAGATCGCTCAAAAACGCCGATGCCTCACCGACCAAGACAATTGACAGGCTCTCAGGCTGCAAATACATCTGAGTGACTTGTTGAATATCATTGACCGTCAGCTGATTAATCCGATTTGGATACCTCGGTAGGTCATCGAGATCGAGCCCGTAAAGTAGAGATTCAAGAACCTGTGCCGCAATAGCGTTTGGCGTCTCGATAGCTAGTGGAAAACTACCAGCCAGATAAGCCTGAGCATTCTCTAACTCGCGAGGACTTACCCGTTCACCTCTAAGTCGAGCCACTTCATCTACCATTAGCCTCAGCACTTCTGCGGTCGCTGCGGATCGGGTTTCAGTCTTCCCCATAAAGTCACCACCAAAGCGGCGGCTGACAAAATCGGCCGAAGCAGAATAAGTAAGTGACCGCTCTGTGCGCAAGACACTACCGAGTCGGTTTCCACCTTCCCCTCCGAGAATCTTGATCGCCACGTCGAAAGCTTGGTAATCCGGACTAACACGGGGTAGAGCCACATGGCCGACTCGAATCGCAGTCTGCAATGAACCAGGCTTGTCGACCACCACCACACGATGAGCTGGCTGCAGCATCTCCATTTCCCTCACAGCCGGCATCGCTTTTTGAGCCCAATCACCGAACACTCGCTCAACCTCCAAAAACGCCTCATCGACGTCGATGTCGCCAACAACCGCTAACAGCGCATTGTTCGGTGCGTAATAGGCATTGTGGAACGCTTGAAGATCGTCTCGTGTGATTTGCTGCACGGATTCCGGGGTCCCATTGGGCGGCATCCCGTAAGGGTGCTCGCCATAGACAAGTCGACCGAATACCACTCCAGCCAAATACCCAGGGTCATCGTAACTAACCCTCAGTCCCGAAAGAACCTGTTGCCGTTGTCGGTCAATCTCAGCTTGAGTGAATGACGGGTTTCTCGCTATATCACCAACCAAGTCAATGCCGAACTCAAAGCTGTCGGTCATAACCAATACATTAACGAAGCTAAGCTCGGTACCGGCCCCCACATCAAGGACACCCCCTACCGCATCAACCTTTTCAGCGATCTCTGTCGCCCCAAGATCTGTTGTCCCCTGAGCAAGCAACTGACCGGTAAGTGCTGCAACGCCAGATTTCCCTTCTGGGTCTGAGGCCGAACCAGCCCCGATCATCAAACGCAGGTTGACCGCCGGCTGCTCGTGATGCTTGACAAGCACGACCTGTAGGCCGTTGTCTAGGTTACGAATCTCATAATGAGGAAACGTAGCTGCTTTGGCTGGCAGAGGCGGGGGTGGACTTTCTCTTGGCCAATCAGTCGACCGTTGCGCCACCGTCGGAACAGAAACAACAAGCAACAAAAAGGCAAGAAGGATGATCGTTACAGGTTGGGAGATCGCTAGCTTCATTGGCTCCCCCCTGACCTCAGAAACGAACGTCCCACCGACGCCTGCGGCAGAATCGTCAGTATTAAACGATTTTCCTTAGTGAAATATGTTTGCGCTACCCGCCGTACATCCTCTCTTGAAACATTCATAAAAACATCAAACTCTGCATCGACCGTAGTGACGTCGTCGTGTATAACTGCTGCATGCGCCAAATGTGAAGCCTTCTGCTCTACGGTCAAGCGACCAAAGACATAATCCCGCGCAAACTGGTTCTTGGCCTGTTGCAGCTCTTGTTCACTAATCAGTTCAGTCTTTAGGCGATCTAACTCACCAATTAGAGCTTTCTCAGAGTCTGTGGTTGTTCGACCGGGTTGCACCACAGACACTGCGTAAAACAAATTTGGGTCTTCGATCAAGCTTCCATTCCCGAAGGCCGAGACAGCAAGCTGGTTCTCGTATACCAGCCTTCGATAAATTCGCGAGCTTTGCCCATCGGAAAGTACTTTGGCCGCGATATGCAGAGGATACGCATCTGGATGCCCATCGTATGTAATATGATGAGCGACTAACACAGTGGGCAGCGGCCAATTCTGTGACTGCGTGAGCGTGACACGACGCTCCTCAGTCTGCGTTGGCTCACGCTCAATGTCACGTGGAACCGGTCGTCTAGCTTTCTGAACCCGGTCAAAGTACTGTTTTACCAGTGCGAGGGCTCTAGGTGTTTCAAAATCACCTACCAGAACGAGGGTTGCATTTTCAGGTACATAATACGTGTCATAAAACTCTTGGACATCTTCAACAGACGCCGCCTCCAGATCTTCCATACTACCAATAGCTGAATGCTTATACGGGTGAACAGAATAAGCCTGGCCATACATGAGCTCGGTCAGCAACCCGAACGGCGTGTCTTCGTATCTCCACCGTCGCTCTTCCTTGACCACTTCCCGTTCAGCCTCGAAGGTCCTCTCGTCGATTCGCAACGTGGCCATCCTGTCTGCTTCTAGCCAGAGTACAAGCGGAAGATACTGGGCTGGCACCGTCTCGAGAAATGTGGTCGTGTCTTCGGTAGTGTAACCATTGCCATCCCCACCTACCTGAGAAATCAAGGACAAATGCGAGTCAGATCGTACATTGTGTGAACCCTTGAACATCATGTGCTCAAAAAGGTGAGCAAACCCGGTTCGCCCAGGGCGTTCATTCTTAGAACCCACATGGTAGACGAGCTGCAAATGAACGATCGGGGTAGAGTGATCCTCAGAAAGGATGACCGTCAACCCATTGTCAAGGGTATAGAGCTGATAGTCCAATGCAGCTGGTCGCACTTCTGTCTGAGCAGTCGTCGGCACAGCGGAGAGGCCAATCAACACCGCAGTTAACACCAAAATTCGTGACAGCCACCAGCCAGTTCGCAACCTTGAGGGAAACATGGACAAAATTATTGCACAGCAGGGAAATAGTTAGCAGCAACCAGCTTAAAGAGTTGTTGAGAACAGATAGAAATGAACATCACCGACTGAGAAAACGAAATCCAAGCATCGTGAATGTAGTCGGCCTCAAATCGAATGGGTCGGCATCAATCCGTCGTTCACCAGCCACAAAAACCTCACCCACACCCCGCCCACCTTGAAAACGCATTCCAACCTCGATTCTTGAACCAATTTGCCTATTGCGATTCTTTATCGCCTGAGTGACAGGCACCACAGTCACCTCACCGCCAAATGTCAACGACGTTCGTTGAGCCAACGGATGAGCCATGCTCAGATATCCCCCAACCTCTCCTGCATAGTCAACGAATGAGCGCTGCGTCTTCCACAGGCCACGCCCGCCGAAATCAAAGTCCCAAAGGCCGACCTGAACACTCTGCACATATTGCAATCCCAGGAAGTTCCAAGCAATGGCAACCGACTTGTCTCGGTCACTGAGATGACGAGACACGTGATGAAAGGTAGTTCCCAATTCCCCCAGCTTCTTGCCAGGCCGCCACCACAGGGAAAGATCGATCGTGTAGTTAACCTGATTTGGATCAATCGGTCGAATCTCTTCGCCTAAAACCCCTTCAAATACCGTCAGAACGTTACCTCGGACGGAACGAAAATCGAATACATCCAGATCTGCACCAACATCAGTATCCCAGACGAAGCTCTCACCTGAAGAGACTAGGCGAAGCGCATTGAGGTGGAAACGGTAACTCGTAAGAAAACCAAGATCTGGAGGCGTAGGGCGAGACATAGACATCGAACTACTGGTCTGAGCGAGCATAGGCATGCTAAAACCCACCATAAACCAACTCACCAACCCAGCAAACCCGACGAAGCGACGCATAATCGTAAAAGCACCTCAGGCTAGGACCAACCGAGAACTAGCAACGCCGGCCGGTAGCACTCTCATGGTTTTTTGGGGCCTTCACCCTTACCCTCATCCTGAGTCAGCTCACCTTGCTGCTCCAATTCTGCAAACCGGCGTTCGAGAGCCAAAACCTTTTTTCGAAGAGCTGGTAACAACGCGAACGAAGTAGCCGCTTTCCGCCAAACCCGATTGTCCATAGCCGGCAAGCCCGACACAAAGGACGCTGCTGGCAGACTACTAGTTATTCCCGTCTGCCCGGTCGCCCGTGTTCCCCTACCGACGGTTACATGGCCATTCACTCCAACCTGTCCAGCCAGCACTACGTCATCTTCAATAACGGTGCTGCCCGCGATCCCGACTTGCGCCGCCAGTAGAGCGTTTCTTCCAACCTTGACACCGTGTCCAATCTGAACGAGGTTATCAACCTTGGCACCAGCCTTAATCCGAGTTTCCCCAATCGCCGGACGGTCGACAGACACATGAGCTCCTATTTCAACATCGTCTTCGATCACCAGAGCACCACGCTGTGGAATCTTATGATGGGTGCCGTCAGAACGGCGGGCAAACCCGAACCCATCACTGCCAATCACCGCAGCATTTTGCAGAACCACCCGGTCTCCGATCACAACGTGCTCCCTAACCGCAACTTGGGAATGAATGACACAATCAGCCCCTATTTGAGCACCGGAACCAATGGACACATTCGCATGAATGACCGTTCTCGGCCCCACCAGGACCCCAGGCCCGACAGAAACAAACGGTCCGACCGAAACATCTTTCCCCATGCGGGCATCCGATGCCACGGAACTCAACCTATGGATACCAATCGGAACCTCAACAACCTCTGTAAACAGGTCCACAGCTCTAGCAAATGCAAGATAGGGTTCATCGGTACGGAGCATCGCACAAGGAGCTGCTTCCGCGTCATCGGCCAAAATGACGGCGGCAGCGTGGGTAGCCTTCAAAGCAGCTGCATACCGTGGGTTGGCAAGAAAGGTGAGATCGCCTGCCTGAGCTGTCTCTATCCCGGCTAATCGGCAGATCTCTATCTCTCCATCTCCTTCAAGCCGGCACTCGAGGCGGTCTGCTACGTCTAGGAGCTTCAAATTAGGCAAGGATATCACGCGGGGCTGGCACTAGGTTCCACCCTAATGATCTAAGGTTGGTCAGGGACGGTACGCTCAATAAACGATACCAAATGCTCAAGCCGAAGTTCCGTCGAGAGAGCTCGAACCCGTTGACGTCTCGAACCGCGGGGAAACGAGATAACTTCCCGAAGAGCCACAAGTGCCGAACTAACACGGGGTGACCATTCCACACTTGCAACGCCACGACGGGCACCCAGAAATGCCAACCAGTGCCCAGCCATCTTGACAGCAAAATACCAGGAAATGAGATTCGGGCCGGGCACAAAGAACAATAGTGGTCCGAATACCAATGCTCCCAAACCGTCTACCACCATCCAGAACCGATGGTGCTCCCTATGATGCTGAAGCCTCCTATGAGCAACAGACAACGCCTCTGCACTACTGAGGTCCCCTGGATATACCAGCGTCGCCTCCGAAACGTGCCGTAGGTGCCAAAATAGCCGCTGTCTCCCAACCCACTCTGACATCCCCCGTGCCAATCCACCACGGGCTCGAAAAACGCATGCTTCAAACCCCTTAGGTTTGTCGCCACGCCGCGCAGCACGCCGGTCGCGTCGTGCTCTTTGCTCAGCCACTTCCATATCACGCACACGACGCAATAAATGCGCCACTACACCACTGCTGGTCTGGTCAACTTCAGAAGGCTCGCAATAGAGTTCGTACCGGTCGTTCCCAACTGGCACCAGAAACACATTCATCAGTCACTAGCCTTCGGCAATCCCAGCAACTTAGCTCGAGATTGAACGGCTTAATCAAAACAGCAAACAACCCGAACTAACTCAATCCACACGAACCGTTGCTCCCACGCACCCCAGGCGATGCCGAAAACCTGCTGGTAAAGAAACTACAAGAATTAGGAAGGATGCACCGCCAAGACCGTAAGTCACCTAAGTGGGTGCCCTGGAACAGCAAAATCGGGTATCGGCGGCCTGAGGAAGCCACCGATACCCGAGTATTGTTCTTTCCATTCAGCCCGGTACTCAACAAGTCCGAGGCTGGGCAGACGCCGTCACCTAGCCAATGGCTCAGGACGGAGTTGGAAGTGAACGATCTTACTCTTCGTCCCCTTCCCTCCCTCAGTGTGCCAGATGTAATTCGAGCCATAATTGGCCCACAATCCACGCCCCTTCCAGCCAGTATCAGGATCATCGATCCGGCCATCAAGTCCACGTGAATAAAAGGCCATCGGATATGGCACACGGAGGACAACCCATTCCCCACTGTCCGGGTCGAGGGCTAACAGTGAGTCCGAGGTCGACCCATTGGCGATAGGAACATTCTCTCCTAACCCCAAGGTATTGTACTGATCGACCCAGCTATAGTAATGAAAATCGGCCCCGACTCGGCCTTCCACACCACGCATCTGCGGCCCAGGCATAGGATACAAGGTCCAACCTTCAGGACAGTGCTGTCCGGTAGCCTCTGGACCACTGGTAACAGCGCACTTGTTCCGATCGAAGCTGGCCATGTGGCTACTACCGGACAGAGCGGCCCAAATAACTCCGTTTCGGTCGACATCGATTCCACGCGGGGAGAACCCGGTCTCCATGGGATCGATCGCCGAATTCTCAATTGAAGGCGGCTGATACATCTCGGCGATGCAGGTCTCTGGCGGACTATCTCCGCGTTCGAGTCGAACGATAGATCCTGGAAACGGACCGGTCCGACTTATCCATACTGAATGGTCTGTCGGGCTCGCAATAATGCCATAACCAAATCCGGACACACGAGTGTCCAGCGCTGGGTCTGGGTTCTCATCACGTGGTTCATTCCACGGGCTTGTGATCTGACCGTCACCATTGGTATCAAGAACAGTCGGACACCAACCCTGTGAGCCCTGCTCATCAGCGGTCTCATCGTAGACCCTTGTGTTCAACCAGCCGATAACATTACCGTCACCACTAAACCAAAGCGTATCGTCTTCGTCTTCACCGAATTGCAGATGGTGCGTGCCGAAACACGTGTCAACTAAAACAAATTCTCCGTTCGCAGGATCATAGTAAGAAGCATGACGTCCCGTTCGCCCGACAGAGTAGTACTGAGCGTACTTGTTATCTGAACCATCACGGCACCAATCGGGGTTCTGGAATTGCCGAACAGTCGACGTCATCCAGACCCGACCTTTGTGATCCAGCATTGGGTTGTGAGGATCTGAACGCTCATCTGGGTTTACCCCCCAGAGCTCCTCATCACCCCAGTAGTAAGAAGGCACCTGAACATCAGGGAAACGAGTCGGCATAGTCTCAGGATCGGGCCGAACTGGAATTGTCAACTCGGTCGCTGTGTTGGCAACTGGATCTACGAATGTGACTGTACCATGGCCAGCCGACACCCCATAAACAGGACCATTACCATTTAACTGAGGGTTCCGCTTGTCGGTAGCGATCTCATCGTGAATAAAGGATGTGTCCTGCCCCCAGTCCCACACTGTCACAACGACATTCTGTTCAAGACCGCTGGGTCGAGGAGGAGCTTCAGGAAGCTCACCGCCGGCAATTCGTTCGGTCCAGTCGGCCCACATTTCGAGCGCCGGCTCACGACCAAAACGATTCATCGCATTGCTCATCTGGTTGCCGCGCTGGCCTGTTTGCACCCGGTGGTCCCATGCAGCAACTGCCGAGTCGAAAGAGGCCTGCTGGTGAACGACACGTGTAGCCTCGTTCCCAAGTTGGTGACAGAGCTGACAACCCTGCTTCATATTGTCCACCCAGTGGGATTGAGTAGCCATCGCAGGGTTGATTCCGTTGCCGCTATTGCCGGTTCCAGGGAACTCGCCAGCTGCAGGCGGTTCAATCAAAGAATACCAATAGTTTCCGGGATAGTACTGAGCAGCATCTCTAGGAGTTGGTGCTATCACAGCAGTTAGCGCAACATCCTCTTGTCCAGTTGCCAGCCGGACTTTCGGTGAGTCGACCAGACCATAGCCACGGACCCATACGTCGTAGGTCGCGTCTGGCATTTGGGGCAACAAAAAATCCCCGTCATTGTCAGTTACCACCATTTTGGCAAATTTCGTTTCAAGCTCGGTGGTCTCGGCAATCACCCACACACCAGCTTCCACTCCGTTCTCACTGGTAACACTGCCAGCAATGACGCCATCAGCCATTTCGCCCTGTCTAGCTGCTGCCGTGCTGCTCCAAACAGCAACGCCTGCAACTAGCAGACCTACCAGCGCAAGCGAAAAATGCCTGCGATAATCGATGCGCATGTCTCTTATCCTCCCCGGCACACTTATTTAGACGTTAATTTCAGCGTTCAGCGATAAGTCTACCTGAGGTTCTTCGAGGTGGTCAACGGTAAGACTTCACAAAAGGGTTGGCTCTTGGCCTCGATGTTCGATATGATCCCGCCCCTGCATCATGTTACCCCGCCCATTTGCAGTAGGCGTACGGGTCAGGTGCGTTGAAGTTGTCAGTTAACCCGATATCTAATGAGAGTCCGACTTGTCTAGCGGCACCCCTGCGTACACCAAGGTCACACCGTCAATAGTGTTGGCCCTTGCGGGAATAGCTTTAGTGGCTACTGGAAGTCTCACTATTTTTAATGCCCAGGAACCCGGAGCGCCAGCAGCTGCAATGTCCCAAGAGAAATCTGGCCCAACAACGCAGCCAATTGCTTTCAGCCATTCCCATCACGTCAGTGACATTGGGATCGATTGTCAGTTCTGTCACGCCTACGCACGCCGTGGACCCGTGGCTGGAATTCCTTCAGTCCAACGTTGCGCTGGCTGCCACCAAAATGTTCTAAGTGACCAGCCTGAAATCGTTAAAGTGCTTGAATATTGGGAGAGTGAGAAGCCAATCCCATGGATCAGGGTTCACGACCTCCCAGACTATGTCCGATTTAGTCACAAGACACACGTACGATCCGGGGTGGCCTGTGAGAACTGTCATGGCAACGTTGCAACGATGGACGCGGCCATTCAAGTTGAGTCCCTAAGTATGGGCTGGTGCTTAAGTTGCCACAAAGATCGTGGCGCAACCCGAGATTGCCTGGCTTGCCACTACTAACTCGCCAAAACCAACTCAAGAGCTTGCAATGACCGACTATTCCAATGGCGCCGAACCTAAACGGCAAGAACTGGGCTCTGCAAGAAGCGAAGTGACTCAATTGGAGACACCACTAACCGAGGTCATCGAACGGCGAACTTTTCTGAAAGTGATTGGCAGTGCTGGTCCGGCAGCAGCAATCACGGCCTGTTCACCCGTCCCACCTGAAAAAATCATTCCATTCGTCACGCCTCCCCAAGATGTTATCCCTGGCATTGCCACTTGGTATGCCACGGTTTGCGGAGAGTGTAGTGCTGGGTGCGGCACTCTGGTACGTACTCGAGAAGGTCGAGCGGTCAAGATAGAGGGCAACCCGGAACATCCGGTCAACCGCGGAGGTCTGTGTGTCCGTGGACAATCTTCGTTGCAGGGGTTATACAACCCCGATCGAATCCCTGGCCCTCAACGACGTCGCCAGACAGATGCTGCGACCGGACTGAGCGTGGTTGAATCGACGACATGGGATGAGGCACAACCAGTATTGATCGACAGGTTACGGGAATTGAGTGATGGAGGCAACGGCAACCGCATCGCTCTGATAACACCGCCGCACACCGGAGCACTGGCTTCACTTATCTCAAGCTGGACGACTGCGCTCGGGGCAGAATGGATTCGTTACGAACCGTTCGCCTATGAGGCCATTAGAGAGGGTTCTCGCCGCGTTTTCGGCCGCCAGGAACTACCTCACTACAACTTTGCCCAAGCCGAATTAGTGGTTTCCTTCGGTGCCGATTTCCTGGAAACGTTCCAATCACCGGCCGAATTTGCCAGGGACCACGCCGGTCAAAGACGAGTTCGAAATGGCAGCAAAGGCCGTTTTGTCCAGATTGAACCGAGGCTATCCCTCACCGGAGCCAGCGCTGACTCATGGTACGGGGTGACACCCGAGACCGAAGGCTTGATCGCGGCAGCGATGATCCAAGTCATCATCAGCGAGCAACGAGCACAGGGAGTAGCAGACGATCTTGTAGTCAGAATCGCAGAACTTGTCGCTGACGCCGCTCCAGAGCAGGTAGCTAACCAAACCGGCATCTCAACCGAACGGATCCGGGAGCTGGCTCGCGCATTCTCAGACCCGAGCTTAGGAGCAGGACGGACCCTAGCAGTCGGTGGCGGGGTCGGGGTCTCCGGATCTAAGGCTACCGCCACTCAAATGGCGATTGCACTCCTCAATTATGTCGCAGGGAACATCGGGGCTACTGTCGATTTCTCCGAGGCTTCCTCAATCAAGTCTTCCCGCTATGCCGACATGTTGGAACTCGTCGAGAAGATGAGGTCTGGGGAAATCGACGTAGCGATCATTCAAGACGTCAACCCGATGTTCAACATGCCTGGGGCGGCCGAATTTGAAACAGCTTTAGCACGAGTCCCCTTCGTAGTTAGCCTGTCGAGCCAATCGGATGAAACCACGGCCCAAGCAGACCTGCTCCTACCAACCCACTCGGCTTTAGAAGCCTGGGGGGACAGCAATCCCAGACCTGGAGTCTATGGTTTACAACAACCAGTGATGCAACCGGTGTTTGACACCCATCATATGGGAGATCTTTTGATCGAGGTGGCACAAGCACTTGGTGGCCCCATAACCTCTGAATTACCTCGACGGGGTGGGTTTTACCGGTTCCTCCGTGATGAATGGGAACGAGCGCAGCCGGCGGGTTCGCTACCCTCTACCACTTCACCCGCTGATGCAGAGACCGTCATCGATTTTGAGGACTACTGGGCAGATGCCCTAAGGCGAGGCGGCGTGGTTTTTCCGGTTGACCCAGTCGAGGTAAAAATTCAGCCTCAGTTATTCGACACGAACCTGATGGTTGAACTTGCCAGTCCAATCCGGCAACAAGACTTCACGCTGATCACATATCCGTCCCTTCACTTTTTTGATGGTCGTGGAGCCAACCGCCCGTGGTTGCAAGAAATTCCGGAGCCGCTACTCAAGACCACATGGGGCACTGGCCTCGAAATGACATCAAGCACGGCCACTAATTTGAATGCTGCGGAAGGCCAATTGGTCACCGTGAGGTCCGATCATGGCCAAGTTGACGCAAGCGTGATTATCAACGAAGACTTAGTCGATGGCGTGGTCGCTATCGCCATTGGGCAAGGTCACACTAACTTTGGACGGTACGCTACTGGCCGCGGAGTGAACCCAAGCCTCCTACTCGATCCCAGCCCTGAACCTCTCTCGGGTGGAATTCGTTGGACTGGCACTAAAGTGACACTAACGCCGAGACAATTAATTAGACCGATTCCTCGACTACAGAGAACTTTCGACCAAGAGGATAGAGGCTTAGCACAAGCAGTCTCGCTAACAGCGCTGGCGGCTGGAGATGTCCATCCAGAAGAACCTCACTTTAGCCTTTCTCCTGAACACGACCACCCGATTCATCGCTGGGGTATGTCGATCGATCTAGACGCCTGCAACGGCTGTAATGCCTGTGTCGCAGCCTGTTACGCCGAAAACAACGTCCCTGTCATTGGCGCAGATCAGATGCGCCGAGGCCGCACCATGTCTTGGTTGCGCCTCGAGCGGTTCAACGAGCCTAACCCCGGGAGTAGCGGGCCGGATGTGCGATTCTTGCCGATGTTGTGTCAACACTGCGACCATGCGCCATGTGAAACCGTATGCCCAGTCTATGCCACCTACCACACCGAAGAAGGCTTGAACGCACAAATCTACAATCGCTGTGTCGGGACACGCTATTGCTCAAACAATTGCCCATACAAAGTACGACGATTTAACTGGTTCTTGCCAGAGTTTGAAGCACCCTTACAACTCCAGTTGAATCCAGACGTCACCGGACGCAGCGATGGTGTCATGGAAAAATGTACGTTCTGCGTCCAGCGAATCCAGGATGGCAAGGAGACTGCACGAGATGAAGGTCGGTCGGTCCGTGATGGGGATATTTCACCAGCCTGTGCCCAGAGCTGCCCGTCCCAAGCTATTGTCTTTGGCGACATGAACGATCCATCTAGTCGTGTAGCTAGACTCGAAAACGACGCACGCGCCTATCACGCATTGAGTGCCTTCAACACGAGACCGGCCGTGACATATTTAAAGAAAGTTACCCAAGACGGCTAGAAGGCCGACTGTGTTCGATGACTTTAGCGAAGATTAACGACGACATACTGAACACGCTCCGGCCACCCAGTGCGACCTACTACGCCGCTGTGTTGCTGGCGGTCTCCGCGCTATCACTCGGCCTGGCCGCCTTTTTGCATCAGGCTCGGACAGGTCTCGGAGTCGCCGGCTACGAACACCCGATTCTCTGGGGTATCTATATCACCGACTTCGTCTTCTGGGTTGGGATTGCCCACTCAGGTACTCTCATTTCGGCAGTCTTGTTCCTTTTCCGGGCAAGGTGGCGCACTGCTGTTGCTCGAGCCTCCGAAGCAATGACGGTCTTTGCAGTCGCCACGGCTGGCTTATTCCCAATTATTCACATAGGGCGGCCTTGGTTCTTTTACTGGTTGATCCCCTACCCCAACGAGCGTGAGTTGTGGGTTAATTTTCGGTCCCCGCTAATCTGGGACGTGTTCGCCATCACTACGTATCTGACCGTGAGTGCGATGTTTCTCTACCTCGGCTTAATGCCTGACATTGCCGCAGCACGCGACAAGATCACGGATTGGCGTCGCCCAATCTACCGACTACTATCCTTCGGGTGGCTGGGTAGCAACAAGCAGTGGCGACACTACACAGCTCTTTACGGATTCTTCGCTGCCCTAGCAACACCGCTAGTCATCTCAGTGCACAGTGTGGTGTCCTGGGATTTCGCGATGTCAATCTTGCCAGGCTGGCATAGCACCATCTTCGCACCATATTTCGTGGCTGGTGCTATCTTCTCTGGATTGGCTATGGTGATCACCTTGCTGGTCCCAATGCGCCGGCTCTTCAAGCTCGAACCCTATATCACTGTGCACCATTTCGAAAATCTGGCGAAATTGATGTTAGCGACATCACTTATCGTGGGTTATGCCTATCTGACGGAGTTCTTTATCGCCTGGTACAGCGGTAGTCCGTTCGAACAGGGAACATTTTTCGACCGGATGTTCGGCCAGTATTGGGGTTACAGCTGGATGATGTTCACCTGTAACGTAATTCTTCCGCTCCTTCTCTTCTGGAAAACTGTCAGAACAAGCTTGAAAGCACTGTTCGTGATGTCGATTTTCGTCAATATCGGAATGTGGCTCGAACGCTATGTGATCATCGTCACGTCACTATCGCACGACTTTGACCCGGCAAACTGGGGGGGGATCTACCAACCGACGTGGGTCGAAGCAGCCATTACAGTTGGGTCCTTCGGAATGTTCTTCACACTCTTCTTGCTCTTTATCAAGAACTTCCCTGCTGTGTCGATCACGGAAATGAAAGAAGCTGTAGGACATTCGCCAAAAACCGAAACGTCTGAAATTGTATAGCCATGACACAACCAGTAGTAGAGCTTCTTGGTGTCTTCCCTTGCTGTGCATCTGCAGCCTCCGCCGTCAGAAGCATCCGCAACGAACAGCTCGGCGAGCTTGTCGTCTATTCACCGACGCCTGACCATGGGCTCGACACCGCCTTGGACGCTCCCGTTAGCTCTGTCCGTCTATTTGTGCTCATTGGCGGCCTGCTTGGTTGCGCCACTGGTTTCGCATTTCCGATTTACACGGTCTTGGAGTGGCCACTGATCACTGGAGGCAAGGCGCTAATTTCGATCCCTCCATTCGTGGTTATTGCTTTCGAGTTAACAATTCTGCTGGGAGCGCTTGGAGGCATGGCTGGGTTTTTGTGGTTATCGAAACTACCTCGCATAACCGGAGAATCCGCTCCTGATAAACGATTCACGAACGACATGACCGGTATCACTGTGACCTGCTCGCCAGAGCAGGTCGAGTCCGTCCGGACGTGTTTCGAACGAACAGGCGCTAGCGAAATACGGGAGCTACCATGAAAACATACCAGCCCAGATTTCGAATGACAAAGATCAAACCTACCTTCGGTCCAACAGTCTTCACGCTGCTGCTTGGTGGTTCGGTTCTCTTGGCGCAACCAACTTTCATGCGCAACATGCACACCGGTCCAGTAGTCATGCCACACACTCAACCCATGACACCGGTCGAGGGCACCATTGCTGTGAACAATCAGCGCCTCCGGGACCGACTAGAATCTCGAGATCTGCCGAATCCTGTCCCGAATACGACAGAGACACTCGAAGAAGGTGAGTGGCTCTACAATGTCTATTGTGCTGTCTGCCACGGTATAACCGGCCAAGGCAATGGACAAA
>Ga0310344_10000476_pt1 | contig 31584 bp, 26 predicted proteins | sample HC15DNA20200_MG_FD_203801 | JGI IMG/M metagenome (GOLD analysis project Ga0310344, IMG submission 203801) | Marine microbial communities from station ALOHA, North Pacific Subtropical Gyre - HC15-DNA-20-200_MG | ecosystem: Environmental > Aquatic > Marine > Oceanic | place: Pacific Ocean: North...
GCCATATTGATGGGTCTAGCGGCCTTAACAATAACAATGACGGTAGTCGCGCAGGATAGCGAGATCGAGCTCGATTCGATTGCCTTGGAAGATGATTTCAATCGTGAAGGCGAGCGTTGTATCAACGTGTCACGAATACGGCAGACTCATGCTACCGATGATCGGACCGTCCTTTTCTACATGCGTGGTGGTGATGTGTACCGCAACACGCTGCAGTACGAATGCCGTGGCCTTGAGCGTGAAAACCGGATTTCATACAGAGTAACGGGAAATCGTCTATGTAGCGTAGACACAATAGCGGTGTTGCGACAATTCGGGAGTTCTTTCGACATGGGGATTCGTTGCGGGCTAGGTCGGTTCTTTCAAATCACGGACGTCGAGGCAGATTTCTTGCGTTACGGTGAGCGTTCTGAAATGCAAGAAGAGCCTGAAGTTGTGGAGCTACCTAATAGCCAGGGGACCGAACAAATTAGCCAGGACGCGAGTTACGGTATTGACGAATACAACAACGAGGCTGATTACAATTACGAGTGCTGAGGTTGTTGGAGCGGTTGTTTTAAGAAAACTAACTATAAGGTGGAGCACTCCATGCTGATTAAAAATAAAGCTCAAGGTTTAATTTCTTCTGTCTTAGGATTATTGCTGCTGACAGTAGGAGTGTTAGCTAATGGACAGACTCGTGAGAGTGGCCCCTGGTGGCCGGGGCCACACGGCCCGGCTGATGAGGCTGGTGCTTCAAACTATGTAACGCCGACTAAAATTCTACAGGCGCTGAAGATTCCGATGATAGGTCAGACCTACGAGCTTGGCCATATCTACGAGCAGGGCATGCCGCTCTATGGTGACCGGTCGTGGTACATGAATATTATGCAGTCTGCGTCATCTAGATTCGGCGATGAGGGGATCTCGCTCAGTGAGTACTTCACCGGTCACATCGGTCAGTTTGGTACACAGTTTGATGGGCTGGGTCACCAGGCGGGTAATATTGAGATGGCTGATGGTTCGGTTCAGTCGGTCTTTTATAACGGCTATACAAAGGACGAGCTGCTCGGTGCCAACCTTGGTAGGAATGGTCTAGAGGCGCTCGGCGTTGAAACCATGAAGCCGTTCATCACACGCGGCGTTCTCATCGATGTCGCCGGTTACAAAAACACGCACCCCCTACCTGCAGGTTACGAAGTTACTATGGACGATGTGCGCGGTGCCTTAGCGCGCCAGGGTATGAGCGAACACTCGATAGCGCAGGGTGATGCGGTGCTTTTTAACTATGGCTGGGCTATGAACTGGGGAAACCCATCGAAGTACAATGATAGCCGTGTTGGCGTAGGAGAGAATGAAGGTTCGCCCGGTATCTTCGCCGAAGTTACGCGGTGGTTAATTTCGAAGAAAATCTCGATAGTGGGAGCGGATAGTTGTTGCGTGGAGGTGCGACCGCGGCCGGGTCCGGAGAACGTTCACCGGATGCTATTCCTCGGTGAAGGGATTCCGATGATAGAGAATATGAATTTACTAGAACTCGCCGAAGATGAGGGCTATGAGTTTTTGTTTTTGACCTTGCCTGAACGATTGAGGGGTGCGACGGGCAGTATGGTTAGGCCGATAGCGATACGTTAAGAAGAGCTAACGAGAGAGACTTGTCGGTAACTGGAGGAAGAACGTCGCGTTCAGGTTTGCCGTGGTCAGGGCGAGTCCATGCTATTTAGCGATAATTACAGAGGAGTAGAATAACTAATGATTAGATTAATTGGGACTGCCTTGCTTGGGGGCACTTTTGCGTTTTTGCCTATGATGTTATCTGCTCAACAGGGGGGTATGGGTATGGGTATGGGTATGGAACCGACCGTACCTCCATTCGGTACGCGTGTATACCGTGATATCGCTTATGTTCAAGATGGCCACCAGAACCAGCGTTTGGATCTCTACCTGCCCGAGGCCGGTGAGAATTTTCCGCTGATTATCTATCTTCACGGTGGTGCGTGGCGAGCGGGCGACAAAAATGGAGTGCCAGCGATTGACTATGTCGGGAAGGGTTACGCTATTGCCAGTGTTGAATATCGCTTCAGTCAGCACGCTATTTTTCCTGCACAGATAGAGGATGTTAAGGCGGCCGTCCGTTGGTTGCGGGCTAATGCCACCGATTATGGCATCGATCCTGAGCGGTTCGCGGCTTGGGGACAATCGGCTGGTGCGCACCTAGCCACCATGCTGGGTGTTACCGACGGAGTGGCTGAGTTCGAGGTCGGGGGCAACCTCGATGTATCGAGTGCTGTGCAGGTTGTGATTGACAACTATGGCCCTACGGATTTCGCGCAGATGGATGCACATCGGCTTCCTGACGGACAAGAGCACAATCCTGCGGATTCTCCTGAATCACTATTAGTCGGTGGCGCGTTACAGGATAATCTTGATGCTGTGGCTCGTGCGAATCCGATCACCTACGTCAGCGAAAGCGATGCGCCGTTTCTAGTAATCCACGGTGATGCCGATCTGTTAGTTCCCCACCATCAAAGCGAGATTCTGGTTGATGCGTTCGAGAAAGTTAATGTTCCGGTCGAGTTCTATACTGTCGATGGCGGTGGCCATGGGCGTTTTACCGACCCGAAGGTCGGAGAACTAATTGACATGACGCTGGAGAAATACTTGAAGTAGAAGGAGTTGCTTCTACAAACTAAGTGAATGAGTGGCTGTTGTCGGCGGACTACAATTCAAATAACGGTGGCGAGGAAAGCACGATGAAACGATTATTATGCCGAGTCATAAGTATCGTCCTGGTATCGGTAGCGGCGATAGTTACCGTTAGCAATTTTGCCGAGGCGCAGCAGACAGGCGCGGCGATCAAGCAGGCGAACGCTCCCTATATCGTGGTCGAGCGTACGCTGCCGGGATCCGGTACTGTCTGGGAACTGCAGCTCGTGCTGGCTCGTGACGAGATTTACGTGCCAATCGGGGTGCGAAAACCGGACGGCGATGGCCCATTTCCACTCATTCTTGTCGGTTCTGGTCAGGGACGTGATGGACTGCTCAAGATCGATCAGGCGATGGAGGATGTTGAGGAACTCATGGATCGGTTTGTTGAGCGCGGTTATGCGGTTGCTTATCTAAACTTTCGTAACGAGATCCCAGAGCTTTATAACGAGATCGCACGATCGGAGCTTCTCGCGGATACCGTCAGTGGCGGGGACCGTAGGTTGCAGTCCGCGCCGGCACTAGACTCGGATGACTATATTTCCATCGTTGAGCATGTGAAGGCGCTGCCTTATGCGGATCCGGAGGGCATAGGCGCAATCGGAAGCAGTCATTCGGGCGAAATCATTCTCAAAGGTACGGCGCTCGTCAATATTGGTGCCGGTGTTCTGAGTGAGGCGGCAGCGCTTGAGTATCTTGCTATCGATGTGTTGGCAGCGTCGCACAACGCTCAGGGCGAGCGCGATTTTAACGATATAGAGATTGCGCGGAGTCTTGCCGACAAAGACGTCGCGATGCAGCGTATTAGAAAGTCGGAAACGCCGCTACTGATTCTCGGTCGTGAAAACGATCACTTGCAGGGAGTCTTTCAGCTTGCCTACGAGTGGCTCGTTGAAGCTGACAGAGAAGTTAAATGGGCGTCTTTTGATCACCCGGAGCATGGCTACTCACTATTGCGCCAGCGACCGGGTGGCCCATCGAGACCTGATGACGTTCAAGAGGAGGTTTTCGCCCTATATATGGCGTTTTTCGACGAACACTTGAAAAGTAATTAGATACATTGGTATACGCATTGATACTTACTCTTTTGGAGTTGCTCGATGTAGGAAACGACGTGCAACTTCACGGTTGCACTCTATTTCAGTTTACTGTTCCTGTGAACAGTGCGATACGATCGAATCTGTGCTTGTAGGCGCCATGGCCGAGTTACATCAGAGGCCCGACAGTCACCCGTTTACCGGCAGATTGAGCGGTTTCCGCTTCGTCGATTACGGCTAGTGCAAAATCCTCTGTTGAAATGAAACTGCTACCTTCGGCATTGAAAAGTATCTCGTCCTCTCCCAGCCGGTACTCGCCTGTGCGCTCGGCTGAAGACATTGCGGAAGGTGGTGGTGTTATGACTGTCCACTGCATATCCTTTGAGTCGCGGTAAGTCTCGATAGCCTGCCAATGGCCGAAGTACTGGGCATGATTCGCTGTGCCTGGTTCAAGTTTTGGATCGTCCAGACCCCATACCCCATTTCGCCACAGTGTCGTACCTCCGCTAATTTGAATAACATGCGGTGCCGCATCACCAAGTTCCGTAGCGGCTTGCACGAACGTTTTTGCGGCTAGGCTTGTAATAGCGTCGTCTGGTGAGTTGCTAGGCCCAACACCGCGTACTGAAATAACAACAACATCGGTTTCAGTAATTACTTCCAGCACTGATTCTAACTGTGTGACATCGCCAGCGACCGCAGAGAATTTGGGATGATCGTTTATAAGACTATCGGGATTTCGGGAAACGCCGATAACGTCATGGCCGCGGTTTAGTGCCTCGTTCACAATCAATCCTCCGACCCGGCCGCTTGCACCGTAGACAACAATGGTGTCCGCCGATACTTCTAGCACCGGTAAATAGACAAGTCCTAAAAGTGTTACGGTGGCCGCAATAAGGCCTTTATTTTTCCGCTTGCCCATCCTAATCCTCTGCAGTTAGGTTTCTACCGTATCAGTTGCTATAAAAACTAAAATGTCCTTGACGAATTATAATCTCTCTATCAATTCAGATCTTCAATGGTTCGACGTTACCGAAGAAGCGTTACGGTAGGTACCGGAAGGGCTTGGGGTGACTAATCAAGCGCTATATAGCTTTTCTTCATTTCTGCAGATGCTATTTGTGAAGAGTATGGGTTGCCCTGCTCGAATGTTTTATAGTTGTTTAGAGATACAGCTTAGATTACACAGTTGTACGCGTGGGTTGTGCTCCTATCCGCTTTCGTCTACTTAGAACGGCCTTATGGAACAACCGTCTCGAAGCTTCGCCCCGACTAGCATGTCTAATACAGTAGCGCTCATTCTTGGTAGCTTGCCGGGTAGGCGCTCGCTGGAAGAACGGCAGTATTATGCTCAACCACGGAATTCTTTCTGGAGGATCATGGGAGAATTATTCGATGTGGGCTCTGAATTGGAATATGATAAACGAATTCAACGACTTAGCCAATGCGGTATCGCGCTCTGGGATGTCGTTTCTTCCGCCGAACGACCCGGTAGTCTCGACTCCTCGATTGTTGAAGCAAGCGTTGAGATCAACGATTTTTATAAGCTGTTCAAAAACTATCCCCATATTCAATTTGTCTATTTTAATGGAGCCAAGGCCGCTAAACTTTTCGAGCAGCGTGTTCTGCCTATTCTCAAAGGTGACTTTGAGCAGATTTGCTACGAACGCCTACCGTCAACGAGTCCCGCGAACGCTGCAATATGTTTTGAGGAAAAGCTATCGCGTTGGTCGTCAGTGAAGTTGGCGCTCGAGAGGTAAGCTTGCTCGAATTCAGGTGCCGGCTAATATTTCTCTAGAACGTATACTCCAAAGCAACTGCAGTGAACGTATCACGTTTCTTCGTATTAGCGGGCACGTCGGAGTTATTACGAATTGTGTAGGAAAAAACTACTGAGAAGTTGGCGCGGATGTCCGCCGTAAGCTTCGATACGGATTCTGTAAATGTATTTTCCGAACCACTTTCAATAGCTAGTGTCTGGGAAAAATCAGATGTCTCACTGATATTCCATAGATAGTCGCCGCTCAGGCGAAAAATGCCTTCATCCTGGCTCATGCCGGTTCGCACTTCGGCCTGTCTTGATCCAGCACCGGCTTCTCCATTTAGCATATGGCGTTCCGTGTCGATGAAACGCCGTCCGTAGCCAATCGCTTGCCTAGTTTGGGATTCGTAGCCGCTGAATTTATCATCGGTCCAGGCGATGAGACCGTAAGCGTAGGTGTTCTCTCCCAGATCATAGTCTGTCTTCCAGTCCAACGCGTAGGCTTCGGCTGTATCGACGCTACTAGAGCTAGCTTGCACGGCTGCGCCCTTGAAAGAGTGATGCCACGTTGCATAGTTCCAGCCGAGATCGAAATTACCACTCATCGTTTCGTTAGCGCTATTGCCGCTAGTCGCGAGATAGCCGAAGGCCGCACGTCCGGAGAACCCTTCTTCATCCTGCGTAAAGCCTGTACCTGTCTTGAGGGTTAAGAGAAAAAACAACAGTAATTTTCTGCCAGCGGTCAATGATCTCTCCTATGATGTTCTGATTAGTTATCTGGGTTAACGTACTGGAGAATTTTGCAGTTAGCGCTGTTTCCGTTGTTGCCACCAGGCCATGCGTTCAGCAATTATTTTCTCGAAGCCTTGATTTGTTGGTTCGTACCAGCTCGCGCCACGTAACGTATCGGGTAGATACTCTTGTCCAGCCGCGTGGCCGCTTTCGGCGTGGTCATAACGGTAGCCTTTGCCGTAACCCTGTTCCTTCATAAGTTCGGTTGGTGCATTACGGATATGTTTAGGAACTAACTCGGCTGGATAATCGCGTGCCGCCTGCTGAGCACAATTCCAAGCTTCATAGATTTTGTTGGATTTAGGTGCCGTTGCTAGGAAGATGACGGCCTCGACGAGCGCAAGTTCGCCCTCGGGCGAACCGAGAAAGTGATATGCGTCCTTCGCTGCTAGCGCGAGTTGCAACGCGCGCGGATCGGCCAGCCCGATATCTTCCGATGCCATGCGAATGACACGGCGCGATAGATACATCGGATCTTCGCCGCCTTCAATCATGCGTGCGAGCCAATAGAGCGCCCCTTCGACATCGCTACCGCGTACTGCTTTGTGCAGAGCGGAGATAAGGTTGAAATGTTCCTCTCCTGACTTATCGTAGCGCGCGAGTCGCCGCTCGAGCACGGACTCGATGAGGTCGGCGGTAAGCGTCTGCGGTAGCGAGTTGTCGGCTGTTGAGACATATGCCCAGACCGCTTCGGTAGCGTTCAGCGTACGACGGGCGTCCCCGTCGGCATGTCGAACGAGTAGCTCGATTGCATCCTCGGAAAGCGAAAGTTGTTGGCTGTCATCCGATTCGTTGTTTAGCATGTTCCAAGCGTTGCCGATAATCGAGCCGATGTGTTCTGCAGCAAGCGGTTCAAGAACGAATACGCGCAGCCGTGATAGCAATGCGGGGTTTAATTCGAATGACGGGTTCTCGGTTGTTGCGCCGATAAGCGTGATCACGCCTTCCTCTATCCATGGAAGGAAGGCGTCTTGTTGCGCTTTGTTAAAGCGATGGATTTCGTCGCAAAATAGAATGGTACCTTGGCCTTCGATTTCCTGGCGCGCTGTCGCCTCTTTAATAATTTCGCGCACACGTGATACACCTTCGGTGACGGCGCTGAATAGTTCGAACGCACGATCGGTGTAGTTTGCGATGAGGCGAGCAAGCGTAGTTTTACCCGAGCCCGGGGGGCCCCAGAAGACCATACTGCCGACCGTGCCACGCTCAATCGTTTGTCGCAGCGGCATGTTGGGTCCGAGCAGATGTGTCTGGCCCAGGAAAGATTCGAGCCGCTTAGGGCGCATGCGGTGGGCCAGCGGCATTGTCTTATCCTCGACAGTCGTTAAGAGAGAGGGTTGAGAGGTCACGGAAGTATTCTAAGCGCGCAGCCGCTTGCTTGTTAGTAGAAATGATGGCCTCTTTCTAGATGCCCTAATTTGTTTCGCCCTTGGATGCGTCGAGAGTTTAGGAAAATCGAATGCGTTAGGTTGTTACGTCTGACACCGATTGGCGATAGCGGCAGTAGTCGCAGCGTGCGCTTGCCGCTGGGATATGGTTCTTATTCAGGCAGCCGTGAATCTCTTCGAGTGTGCTATTTATCCAGTCGTCGTGACCGGTATATGGAATAAGCGTAAGTTCGAACTCGAGTTTCGCGCCGAATACTTCCCTGTCTGTCGCACCATTGGCATAGACGAAGTAACCCGTATTGGACACTTGCAGGCCATTTCGTCGCAGCAGCCACTGGTAGATCTCCATCTGTCGCTTGTAGCCCGCATGCCAATCTTTATCGAGCGCGTCAATCGTGTCGTTCTTGGAGGTAGCCTTATAGTCGACGACAATATAGTTACCCTCAGGCTCCTGCCAGAGATCGTCGATCGCACCCGTTATGATGAGGTTGGTGTTCTCGTGAAGATGTTGTACGCCAACGAAATTTTTTCGCCAGGCTTCGAGATTTTCGTGAGGGACAGGTCGTGCCTTGATGCCGTGGGACTCGAGCAATGGATGCTGTGTGTTATGAGCTCGATGGATATCGAACTCCTTTTTCAATAGCGTATCGACTGCATTATTCAGGTTGAATGGGAAGCCCGGAGGTCGATCAACGCCCAGACGGCGATCAATATAGAAACATCGTGGGCACTCAATAAACCGGTCGATCTTGCTACGGCTAAGCTTAAAGGGCTTGCTGTCTTCCGGCGCGTAGATATTCCGAGTACGTTTACCCTTATAAAAGCCTGCCATGTCTTGATCCGTCGGTTGTTGCCCTATCGCCTATTGTGATTCCATAAATATTGCCCTTTGTTCGTTCCAGAGGTTGGCGAGGTCCTCTTGCTCTTGAACCGCTCGGTTGTAGGCAGTGATGGCCAGCTGGCGGTCATCATTAGCAAGATCGTCGTCGTCAACAATCTCTTCCAGACATGCGAGGAGTTCGTCGCTTGTTTCGATGAATAGCCGGACATTAGTTTGTGTCTCTACCATATTTTCCATCGCCGTATTGCGCGCGTCAGGAATAAGAGGTGTCATTGGAAACTCGCAATCGGATGCAAGTTGTCTGATCCGTAACTCTTCTTCCGCACGTGCTGCGGCCTCATTCGGGTCGAGTTCGCGAGTGAGCGATAACGCTTGCAGGTAGGTTTCGCTCGTTGGGTCTGCGATGCGTAAATACTCACCGAGCGACTCGATAGCCGCAGGGTTGCGGTCGAGAGCCGCCAACACCCGTGCTTCCGAAAACAACAGTTCCGCATCTAGCTCGCCACAAGCAGCCCGATATTCGTTAAAGGCGGCCGCCGCAGCCTCATTATCCCTCGCACTGACCGCTGTCTGGATATCATTCACAAGTGCGTTGTGGCGCTCTTCAGTCGATAACGTCGGGTAACGATCCTCCACGATGCGCGCCATGGATGTAACCGCGATTAGCGGTTCCGTTACCTCGGTTGGGAAGGGTCCGCCGGCTCCAGTCGGCAGCGCTGCGATATTATCGATAACCGACATTCCGTCCGCTACCCGGCCGAAAACTGTGTAACCCCATTCGTCCCCGCGCGCGTTGAGCGAGTTATTGTTTGATAGATTGACATAGAATTGCGATGTCGCTGAGTGTGGGTCTGCAGTTCGTGCAGCAGATAATGTGCCGCGTGAGTTTTCGAGGCCGTTCTTAGATTCGTTTGGCACGGGATTCATCAGCTGTTTGGTGCGAAAATCCCGATTGTAGCCGCCGCCCTGGACGACGAAGCCCTCGATCACGCGATGAAAAACTGTACCGGTGTAATAGCCCCGTTCTACGTAACCTAGAAAATTTTCTGCGTGAGCAGGCGCTTGCGCATCAAATAATTCGATAGTGAATCTGCCAAGATCCGTACAGACCGCTACGTTAGTCGCACCCGCTGGGCTAATAAAACTTAGAGCTATGAGTGAGGCGTACAGTGTGTTAAGCACGCTCAGTATTGACTTCATCGTTTATTCCTCAGTGTGTTATCGCAGTAGGATAACCGTAGCGCCCAAGTCCAGGGTTGGTCAATGGTTACCGATCATTTTATTGTTTAGCTGAAGATAGAAGCGGTACTTTTGTCCGTGACATTAACCAACGACCTCCTTTATTAGTCGGCGTGATAAGATCTCCTATAGTAGTTTTAAAATTTTCTGGATTCTTATGAAAACTTTATTAACGTTATCCCTTAGCCTGGTTATCGTTTCGAGTCAGGCGAAAGCTCACCACTCCTTCGCAGCCTCTTTCGTCGATACCGAAATTGTCCGAGAGGGCGTAGTAAACCGTTATATATTCAAAAACCCGCATGTTCTTTTTTATATGACGGTTACGGACGAGGATGGTGAGGAGACTGAATGGATGGTCGAAGGCAGTGCGGCGACGAGCCTGAGATCGGCTGGCTGGTCTAATGAAACGATTCAACTGGGAGAGCACGTACGTATTACTGGCCGCGCTGGCCGCGATAATAAGCCGATGATTTCGATGGGTAATGTTGAAGTGCTCGATCCCGAAACGCGTGCTGTTCTTCGTAACCCGACCGTTCGCGGCGGCTTTTTTCTTCCTAATCAGAATAACGCTGAGATTATCTCCATACCACTGTTACTTGCCGATGGCCGGCCGAATTTAAGGGGCGCTTGGGGGCGTGGTCGAGGCGGGCCTAGCTTCCTTAATCATCGTGCGCCACCATTCAATGAAACGGGTATTGCGCTGCAAGAGCAATGGGATCCGGTGGACGATCCACAGGTAGCATGCGAAAACCCGAGCCTTCCTCGCCAGGGGGGCTATACGCCACATCCGGTTCGGATTGAGCAGTTCGACGATCGCGTTGTTATCTCATACGAGGAATACGGTGGGACTCGAACTGTTTACTTTGACGGTAGAGATGCTGGTAGCGTCGGCGACTCGCTTGTGAAGCTTGGGCGTTCCGTTGCGCGTTACGAAGATGACAAGCTAATTATTGAGTCAACGCATATACTTGCCGGTCCTACCGGACAATACGGTAACCAACTGAGTGACCAGACGACGACTGTAGAAACGTATCGACGGCTTGATGATCCCACGCAAGGACCAATGGTTGAGATGGAGATGATCATCAACGACCCAATGCACCTCTACGAGCCTTGGGAGATGGTGTGGAAGAAACTCTATGTCGAGAACTATGAGTTCATTGCTGTGGAGTGCCATGCGCCGTACTAGATAGAAAAACTATCTAGGTCCACGCTATTAGCTCGGTTGGGCTAACGTTCGGATATAGCGTTAAGTTAGGGTTATGTTTCTAGCCTCCTAGCGGACGCCGGTCGAACTTAGCTTTAAGCCTGTGATTCCTTTTTAGCAAAGGATTCGTAGTCCCACTCACTCTGCGAGTTTGAAAAAACGTGGGCGACTCGTCTGGAGACAAAGAAATATCGACACCAGATAGAGAAACTGATAACGGTAGCAATATCGAACTGTAAAGTATCCAGCTTTGTAAAGAAGTAATAGTTAATTACGCCTTTCCAAATTGCGGTAACGATAGACGCAGCTAAAACGTAACGGAGCACATCTAATCTACGTTTACTACGCTGTGACTTAAAAAGTAAACGTGTAGAAAAAATGATCTCTAAGATAAATGCTAATAAAGTGGGGCCGATACTAAGAACATACAAAGTATATAAGGCGGGAGCTTCCCATCCCGACGGACTGAGAAGATCAAAATCTGTTATAGCAAGGTTTATAATAAGGCCTGTATAAAGAGTAAAATAGTAAAAGAACAACCATCCACCAAGAGGCTTCCGTTTAGACCAGAAAGCTATTGCTAGCCAAAGCAATGCTCCACTGCGGTTGATTTCGCCGGGAGTGAGCAGGCCTTCAGCGTGCTGAGCGAGAACGGGTAGCGAGGCTAAAAGTAGTAATGTAAGACTAGCGGCTTTTACCGTCGTCCCTTTTGGCTGTGTTTTCATAATGCGTAATTTTGTGTGTAACGTTTGTTAAAAAACTAGGTGGGTTTTGTGCTAGCGAGTCCGTATAGGTGGTCAATCATCGACCGTGCAGTTGTACGGCTTGATTTCCTGGCCGGGCACCCAGTCCCAATGTAGGTCTGGCATAGTAATCGGTTCTGTGAAGGTTTTCGGATCTACCACTGTCGCTGTCCAATCCAGGCGCGTGTTGTTCTCGCTAAATGTGAAGTGTTCTACGATTTCCACATCTTGACTTTGGGGGATGCCCTGATCGTTGAAGTAGGGATAGTTAATCCGGTTAGTTTCTACTATCAGCGTATTTCTGTCCCATCGGCCGACGGAGTGTCCTAAGGGTGAATACGGTGCGCGGTCATTGTTGGTAGCCGCCAAGTGGATCGTCCGCGTGTTATCCCATTCCTCAATACGGAGAAAAATTTCATCGCCTCCGTCGACAAATTCTATCGGGAAAGGCATCAGCATCGCTTCGGGCATGCCGGCCGGTATGCATCGTGCCGCAAAGTCATCAGTCTCCTGATCCCAATCGCTTAGGGCGAGCTGAGCCGATTCCGTTAATGGGTGAACCCTGGCCCACCATTCTCTGACGTCTCGCAACCAATGCCGGTCACGGTTGGTCCAGACTCGAAAGATACCGGTCATGTTACGCTCTATCGCATCGACTGACGCGGAAGGGGCGCTATCACGAACGGTTCCTGAATTCGTAATTATAAGCCCGAATGCGGTTGCGGACTCTTCATTGAGCACGACAATTTGACCGTCTTCCAATCGAACGGAAACGGGCTGGAGCGTGTCTTCATAGACACTTGATAGGTGGCCTGAGAGTTGGATTTGATCTCCAGGACTGAATATCGCCTGACTGATACCAGCACGCTCCATAGCGTTAACCGACATACCTTCCACTGTCCAGTGCCTCTCCCCGGCATCATCGGTGACTCTGACTGTCAGACGAACATGAGGGTTTCTCCAAAATACGGCAGTGACTTGACCTTCTAGTTCTATCAGCCGACTCTGGTCATAACCTAGTAACGTATGGTGTCCGAATCCCGCGACAGGTAGTAACGTGAAGGCCACTAAAGATAATCGGCTTAAAATTTTGGCATCAAACATCCTGCTTCCCCTGAAATGATCGCTCTATCGCCCAAAGTCTGGATTTATTATCCGCGAAGATACAGCCTGTAGGAATAGACTTGTTAATGATATCTTCAGCGTTGTATCGTCTTGCTAATTACAAAGCCGCGCCCGTAGCTCAGCTGGATAGAGTACCTGGCTTCGAACCAGGTGGTCGGGAGTTCGAATCTCTCCGGGCGCGCCATCTAATCAAAGGGTTAGCAGTTTTTTTATGATAAATAGAGTTTTCGCGTCAATCGCAGCATTGGTCTTCGTCTTCGTTAGTTTCGTGTCAGCCGTTCTGGCGCAGCCAAGCCCCGCAACGCAGAGGCTTGCCGAGCGCAACCGGATGTTCGCGCCGCAGATTATCGAGGTGGCAAAAGGCGTGTACACGGCTATTGGCTATCAGGTGACATCCAACACGATGATCGTCGGTGATGATGGCGTCGTGATCGTCGATCCAGGGGCGGGGCCATTGGGAGCGGCGCGAGTGCGGCAGGAATTCGAGAAGATATCCAGCAAGCCCGTCAAGGCAATTATTTACACGCACGGTCATGGCGACCACAGCAACGGTGCCCGCACCTTCTTCGACGAAGGTGCGGGGGTGCAGATCTGGCAGCGGTCAAACTACCATTCGGAACAAAACCGTAACCGGGAGACTGGCCTTGTTGGCAGAGTGCGCCTCTCGAGTACACAGGGAGACGATCTGCCAGACGAGCAGAGGATGGGACTCGGCGTTTCGTTTCCTCCCTTTCCTCCCAGCCGTCCGGCAGGCAATAGCATGATGGTGGATGGATCAAGGGCGGGCACGCCAGCTCCAACGCCCGTTTATGTGAAGGCAATGGCCGGCACCATCACTCCAACGCACCTGTTCAGTGAAGAACGCAAAGCCCTCAATATTGCCGGAATTTCAATTGAGTTGGTCGCGGCGCCGGGTGAGACTGATGACCAGCTGTATGTCTGGCTGCCGGAACAACGCGTGGTTTTCGCCGGCGACAATTTCGTCCAGTCTTGGCCGAACGTGTATCCCTTACGAGGCACGGCTCGGCGATCGGTCACAGACTGGATCGCAAGCCTGGGAAAAATGATCGACGAGAACCCGCTGGTGCTCGTGGGCGGTCATACTACGCCAATGAACGATGCCGTTAAGGTGCTGAGCAATTACCGCGACGCGCTGAAATGGGTCTACGATAGGACCTTAGAAGGAGCGGCCCTGTATATGACGCCCGACGACCTCGTTGAGTACGCGGCGCTGCCGGAGCAATACGCGGATCTCGATTACTTGGCTGATTACTATGGCAGTGTCGCGGGGACGGTGCGCGACATCTACGCCCAGAACCTTGGCTGGTTTGATGGCAATCCGCTGAACCTGCACCGCGAGAGCCCGGTTCGGCAGGCGCAGCGCGTCGCGGACCTTGCTGGCGGTGTGGGCGAATTGCTGCGCAAGGCCCGTGCTGCGATGAGCGCCGGTGACGAGATCGGTGCCGCGCAACTGGCATGGCATGTCACGGCCTTGCAGCCGGATGACCCCGAGGCCTGGCAGCTGTTGGGGAAGTCGCTTGCGATTGTCGGCGAAGAAACATTCAACACTCCGACCCGGAACTACACGCTGTCATCGTCGAACAGATATCTACAACGCGCGGCCCAATTGCAGGGTGCCACTAACTAACTAACGAACGAACGGGGAAGAACATGCTACGGAGGCAAGACCCGCAATACCTGTTGCCACTATCCCAAGGTGATCGGGGTGCCAGCAAGCTTGTCAGTTTCTCCTCCAGCTCGATCTGGATCTCTGCAGCCGAATGCTGAGGCACCACAGCCTCTATACGCTCGTAAGTGCCTCGGTCCTAATCAGCGGACTCGCTGCTCAGGAGGAATGAGTAGATAATAATATCGTTAACCGTTAACGAAACCCGACATTGGGTATGTGCCAAAGATTATTCACCAGGTCGACGCCACCACCCATCTCTTCCTGCACCACTCTGTCGACGATAAACACGCCTTTCTCGGCCATGGCCTGAAATGTATCGATGCCATCATTAAGGAAGCCACCACGCGTCCTGTGGATGTTGAAGCGATCGGCAAACGTTTGGTCGAAAGCGCGTTCGACTCCCTCTTTGCCAAGCATGAAGCCGAGTAATCCACCCCACGTTGCGGCTGGATTGTCCGAGTCCCAGCCCGCTAGGACAGCGATTTTGACGGTTTCCTGGAAATCGCCCTCGCCGTAGAGCAGGCTGACAATGCTTGCTGCGAAATTAATGCCTGCAGCGAAGCAGCCCTCGCAGCGCACAAAAGTTTCGTAGAAGGGGTTATTAGCAAGGTCGCTAGTGTCAGGTAGCAGCTTTGTAGATGTAATGTCGTAGCCGTCTAGCTGGTTGACCTGGTAGCGAACATAGACGTCGTCCCTTGCCTGCTCCCAAGGTACGCCCGACTCGTAACGGCTCTTCACGAAATCGAACATTTTTGCTGTATAGGAGTTATCCGGTAATCGAAGTCGGGCCGTATCCGCCATCCACTGTATCTGGTCTCTTATTGACAGGCCCTGATCGACTGATGATGCGAGTGAATGCATCTCCACATAAAATTCAGCTGCCCACTCCGCATTTTCATAAGCTGTTACACGGATTGGTAGATGTGCCATTTCGAGCGCGACATCGGGACGCGCCGGCGCGAACAGACCGAAAATTTCAGTCGTAAGTTGCGCATCTATCATGTCGTAGAAGAAATTATTGACGGGGTCGCTGGTTGCAGGTGGTATCAAACCTTTTTCGAGCATCAGATCATGCGCCTCCTGATTCGATACCCAGAGATAGTTCTCAGGGTGACCATTACGTGTAAATGGCGTATTTTCATCAGAATAAATATGGGTGAGCCAACCATCGCGTATCTGTTCGCCACTGAGCATGCTAGTCCCGTGTTCGAATAGCAGGTGTTGATAGATATACTCGATATCCGTATCGTCGTCGGCGCCCCAGATCTGAGATTCACCTCTTAGCACCCAATCGATTGTGTTGAATATCTCGCCTGGGCTTGGTTCGGTGCCTATTCTGCCCCTGTGATTTGGTTGGTCAGGCTGTCCCCAATCCGCCCGTGTATAAAAAGGGCCTCCATTCGGCCCGTCTCCACCGATCTTGTCCATTTCAGTCACCAGGCCCGTCCAGTTAGCAATGGACTGGCCGAGCCAGAACCCATGAAGCTTCTCGAGGTAAGTCTGTCGCGAAACAGCTACGTCATCCGGCGCCGGAGTATAGGAAAGGTATTGCATCGATGGATTGACCAGGTTCGCGCTGTCATTTGTGGAAAGGGTAGCTGGATCTACAGCCTGTGACTCATCCAGGCGAGATTGATCATCACAGCCAAACAAGATCAAAGCGATCGTCGGGAACAAGCTAATTCTGATCATTGTTCGTTTTGTTTTTATCATTATCTGTCCATCCTTCCGGAATTTATTTTTTTTGGGGTAGGCCTTTCTATGTTTAGGTATATTTTAAGTTAACTTTACTATTGTTTGGGGGCAGTTATGTTATTAACTACTATTGTGCTCACTTTGCTAATGCTTGCATCGCCAGTGTTAGGACACCATTCCATTGCAGCTTTCTATGATAGGAACAGGACAACGGAAATTGAAGGGACCGTCACCGAGATCTTCTGGAGAAATCCCCATACTGGTTTCTCAATCGAAGTGGTTAATGCTGAAGGTGTGGTTGAAGAATGGGTAACGGAAGGCAGTCCCACCAGCGAATTGGTACGAAGGGGATTCAACAGGGATACCGTGAAAGTTGGTGATCGTGTTAGGTATTCCGGGCTAGCTTCCCGACGAGGTGAGCGCATGATATTTGGCGGCGCTCCTTCTCATCTGCTCTTACCTAGTGGTGAGGAGGTGCAGCTGCGGGAGATGTCCTTTGAAGAAAGAATCAGCCAAATTTCCATAAATCGCGAGTTTTCAGCGTCATTCGTAGACGAGACGGAGCCAGGTAGCGCGGTCGATGCTACCGGTACCGGAATATTCAAGTTATGGAGTTTTCAAGATCGATACCAGCTCCGTAGTCCGTTAGTACTTACACCGGCAGCTCAAGCAGCTATAGACGTTTATGATGCCAGAACCGACGACCCTAGTTTACAGTGCATACCGCCGGGCATGCCGAACGCCATACTAAATCCCTATCCGATAGAACTTATTGACGAAGGTGATCGGATCGTTCAGCGGATCGAGGAATGGGGTCAGCAGCGTGTGATTCACATGAGTGAAGAGGCGCGCGGCCAGATTCAGGCACCAAGTCATCTTGGGTACTCGGTTGGTCGCTGGGAGGGAGATACACTCGTGGTTGACATCACACGGCTTAATTTCCCGTTCCTCGACCAAGATGGTACGCCGATGAGTGAGGACGTCTCGATGCTCGAGCGGTACACAATGAGCGAGGATGAGTCTCGTCTGCATTATGAAATCGTCATTACGGATCCAGAGAATTTGGTGGAACCAGCAATCTGGAATCACACCTGGTTCTATAGGCCTGACGATGAGATGCTGCCAGATTTCGAGGTCGGTGAAGTTTTCGAGTGTCAGACTCGGAACATCGAGGATTCGGTGTATTGATAGTCACCCCTATCCGGTACAACACGACAACGCTCGCTGATAGGTAATCAGGGGAGCTCACCGTAATACACTTTTAATATTCAAGCTACTACGTGTCTCTAGGGAAATCGCGCGTGAATCAGAAGCTATTCAACTGGGCTAATATTGCAGAGAGAGTGAACGGCGGTGACGGTCGTATCTCTGGTGTTGTTACTCATTAGAAACTTGCTGGTTTTGTTCTCGTTCGTAGCGCTGTCTGTGGGCGCTCAGGATAGAGACTTCTCCGGTAACGTGGAACGGACTGCTGAAGCTAATGGTCCAGTAGAGATGTCCTTGCTCGTCTATAACACTCATGGATTACCTACAATTTTTGCAAGAGATGATCCTAATAAACGTTTTCCTAAAATTGGGAAACTTACACAACAATATGAACTTTCGCTTCTCCAGGAAGATTATGCGCACCATAAAAAGCTCCGAAATGGTTTAAATCGTAGGAGTCTCGTAATACGTGCCAACGAAAGGCGCTCTTTCTTTTGTCTTTTTTGTTACGGCTCAGGTCTAACAATAATCTCAAACCTTGAGAAAGAGTGGCATTTAGGAAGTCAATCGGGGTCTTTTGATTTCTGTTCCGGATGGTTAAGAGGCTTAAATGACTGCTTTGCGAGTAAAGGCTTTCAGTTGTTACTTATAGAGACTCGCCTAGGTAACCGTTTCTTCGTTGTAAATACACACCTTGATGCTGGTCAGCGCAGTTTGGATCGCGAGGCAAGAGTAGCCCAACTCAAACAAATTACTGATAGAGTTCGGCAAGAGGTATCTGGGGAAGCCCTTATTATTGCTGGAGACCTAAATCTTAATTGGGAAGATGCAAGAGACCGCTTGCTATTAGAATCTTTTAGAACAGACCTAGGGCTCATTCATTCGGGCGCAAGGGCTAAAACTGAGACAAAATGGCCAATCCTAGATTATATTTTTTACCGCAATGGCAGAACAACAACCTTTGAAATTCTAGAAACCGGTGAAGATCTTAGTTTCCAAAATGATGATGGTCCCTTGAGTGATCACCCGGCTCTTTTCATGAGATTTTTGATTCATTAATAGAAGGGCTTGAAGAAACACAAACTGAGACAATGGTTAGTTCCAACTAAAACCATTTGATTAAGCTTATTCCCAGATAGCGCACCCGAAAGTCTCGATATTTCATTCCGGTCGCCAGGTAAAACTCCCTGGTCGGATGGGTGCGCCGATCAGATAGGCTGGATCAACGGATGTCAGTTCGTAATTCATCGTGCTGCCGTCGGTTGCAGGCGTAAAACGTTCGATGTGAATTGCCACCGCGCCCCATTTTTGCATCTGTTTTCCAATCGAGTATGTTTATGCCGTAAATTCTGATCTGATTTGACGTGTAGATTCAAGTAAATGTTTGTTGATCGATCTATTGTCCTTGGGCTTTACCGTTTCGAGTGGCTGATACACTATAGGTCTTTAGCAGATTCCGGAGAATGTAATGCCTATCATCGTTCGAGGCGCGGACGTCGAAAATGAGCCTATTAGTATCGGCGTGACGACTCAGTCACTACTGTCTCAGAAAAATACGGGCTCTGATAATGTTCTACTCGACTTAATCACATTCGGGAATGGAACAGCGTTCAACTTGGCGTTGAATGACGATACGTTCGGCTGGCTTCAGGTTATCGATGGTTCTGGTTTGTTGTCCGATTATGATCGGGACTTGGATCCCAACGGTGTGACCTATTTGCCTTTAGGGTATGTAGGCACTTTCACCGCTGCTACTGACGGTACTCGTTTATTGATGGCGACGGTACCTGAGGCTATACGGTTCGATTCTGAAGTTGCCAAAACGCCGTCAGAGTTACGGACGACAGATTGGTCCCACGAACCGGTGCTGCAATCCGAGCATGATGAGCGTACTCGTATCTATATGGCGACCCGGACATTGACTGGCACCGGTGCTTATCGAGGCGAGATGATCCGCTACCCGTCAGGTACGCAGGCGCCGGCGCATCACCATGAAGGTGCCGAACACTTTCAATATGTATTGAAAGGCAGCTGTACTGCGTTGCTTGCCGGCGAGACGTCTAAGCTAAGTGCCGGCGATGTTCTCTACAATTACGAAATGGAAGTTCATTCTTTCCTCAACGATAGCGACGAGGATCTTGTTTTCGTCGAGTTTTTTGTGCCTGGCGGCTGCAAGACAGTTTGGGCTCCGGGTGCCAACCCGTGCGCCTGGTTGCCGACTGGTGCCGATATTATGGGTCGAGCGCCATCACGCGATATCGCTTATCACGTGCATGGCGAGGAGAAGGGGATTTAGCTGAGCTAAAATTTTTGAGACTGAGGGCAGCTTTATAATTGTTTTCTATTAAAACGTATAGTTAACTTATAAGTTAACAATGATCAAAAAGGGTTTTGATAGATTGGGATCCGCAAAAGAAATAAGACGTAGAGATTTTATTCGCCAAAGTTTAGGCGGAGCCGCTGCGTTGTCGGTGTCGGGTATGGGCGTTGGTGGTTTATTGCAAAGCCAGGATGCTCAAGCCCAGGCTAGTGGACAAGGTTTTAAAGCTTTGGTGTTCTTGCTCCTGTCGGGCGGCAATGATTCCTACAATATGCTTGCCCCTACATCAGGAGCGTTGCGAAATCGTTACGAGCGAGGACGAGGATTCATAGCGTTGCCTGCTCGGGAATTGCGGGCTATTTCTCCCGCAGAGCCGGCTAATGTTTTTGGTGGGGATCAACATAGCGATTTTGGGTTCCATCCTAATTGCTTGCAGCTAGCCGAGATGTTTAATGCAGGTGAGCTCAGCATCATGTGCAATGCGGGTAATATGATTACGCCTGTTGATCGTGCATCCTATAACAGCGGTACCGTGGCTTTGCCGCCACAATTGTTTTCCCATGCCGATCAGCGGCGGCAATTGCAAAGTGAGCCTATCAATCCATTTCGTTTTGGCTGGGGCGGTCGAATGGCTGAATTACTAGCTGCCTTTAATACGGATCCTCTCGTCTCACCACTGATCACATTGTCTGGCCTCAACGCGTTTCAGGTGTCGCGTGACAGCCTCGTAGTTCCGTACAGCCTGAATAATGACGGTGCAGTGGCTCTGAGTCGGTTTAGTGGCTTACGTAGCTCGATGGTTGAAACGTCGATGTCAGCTGCTGCAACCAGTAATAATCTACTCGAGCAGAAATATGCTCAAGTATTTCAATCAGCGAGAACTGCCGAAGTTATTGTTCGCGCAGCATTCGATCAAGCGGCAGCTAAAGGTGTTGATTACGATGCAATTTTTCAGGCGGCTGGCGGAACCAATACGAGGATGCAAAGGCGGCTGAAAACGATTGCGAAAATGATCGCGGGGCGAAATTCAACTACTAATCGAAGACCAATATTTTTTGTTTCAGTGGGAGGTTTTGACACACACGCAAATATATTAGGTCAGCATGCGGAGTTAATGGGTGATCTGGATGCTTCTCTAAAGGGATTTCGTGATGCCTTAGTCGCACAAGGCGATTTTGATTCCGTCACAACTATGGTCGGGTCCGAATTCGCAAGGACCTTTACCCCGAATGGCAACAATTCGTCGGCTGGAACCGATCACGGTTGGGGCGGGCACATTATATTTATGGGAGGTCCTATTAATGGCGGCCGTTTACTCGGGGTCCATCCAGATTTTCGGCTAAATCAAGGACTGGATACGGGGCGTGGTAGATGGATTCCTACTACCTCGAGTTCTCAATGTACCGTGGAATTAGCCCGATGGATGGGGGTGCCTGAGGCAGAGCTGTTATCTATTTTTCCATCTTTGGTAAATTTCTCTGGTGCAGAAAACCCTGGGATTATAGGTTGACATCCGGATGAGTATAATTCGTCTAGTTTGCTTAATTCCAGTACTGCTGATACTGATCGGTTGTGGTGGCGGTGGTGGTGGCACGACTGGTATTAGCGGTAGTGAGCCCTCATCTTTGGTAAGTCTGTCAGAAGTCTCCGGTGAGACGATCGCCGTTGAGAAGTCTGGACAATTTGCCAAGTTTCAAGTTTCTAGAACTGGCGGTAGTGCTGAGATCTCCGTGAATTTTGCTTTGTCTGGTAACACAGACGCCGCCGCGGGCTCTGCCTCGGGCGCAGATTTTGAGTTGCACTATAGCGATGGCGGTAAAGTTCAAGGGAGCGCAATTGTATTGTCCGCGAATCAAAATAGCCGTGTAATCGAAGTGAGACCGACACTAGACACTCTCGATGAAGTGCCTGAAGTAGCTAATTTCTCCCTTGCAGCTGGCGTTGGCTATGATCTGAGCTCCTCAATTACTGCTACTGCCTCGATCATTGATGCTGCCAACATAGACGCAAACCGTAAGGTTTTCCTAGGGACGTTTGTGCCGCAAGATGGAGTGGTTAGTAGCGCGTCTGGAACCGCGAGTTTTATTCTGCAGGGCGATAACGACGCAGGTCATTTGAATTACGCATTCTCTAATCTTGCTAGCAAGCAGGTAGATCAGCATATTCACCTGATTAATGGACCAATACTGAAAGATATCGAATTCTCAGGTTCAGTTTCCGATTATCCATGGGATCTATCGCTTGCGAATGGTGCGCCTTTCCAAACCGAGCAGGAACTGCTGGATGCGCTTTTTCAGGGTCGTGTCTTTGTGAATATACACACAGCTAATGACCCCGGCGGCGAGATAATGGTCGTGTTCGCTTACGATTCTTCTGTCGCGCCGCCGCCAACAAGCACCTTAACTACAGAGGAAGTTGATCTCGATATCGTCCGGTTCTTAAATCAGGCTACTTTTGGAGCAACGCCAGAGTCTTATAAGGCCCTGCGAGAAAAAATTGGTGCCGATGGAAGCAACCGTATATTAGTTTATTCAGACTGGATCGAATCCCAATTGGATCAGCCAACCACTGAATTTCTTCCATTGCTCGATGCTCAATTACCAATTTTTCTTGATGCCGTTGGTGATGAGGAAAATGGGCACACTATCCGTAAGGACGCGTTTTGGACGGTCGCAGCATTTGCAAAAGACCAACTGCGACAGCGTGTTGCCTTTGCCTTGAGTCAGATATTGGTAGTCAGCGAAGAGAATAGCGATGTGCGCAATGCTCACCGAGGAACCGCGGATTACTACGACACGCTAGCACGCCATGCTAATTTAACTTACCGGGAGCTGCTCGAGGAGGTTACCCGGCATTCCGTAATGGGAGCCTATTTGAGCCATCTTCGTAATGAAAAAGAAGATCCGGTAGCCGGGTATTTCCCTGATGAGAATTATGCTCGGGAGGTGATGCAGCTATTAACCTTTGGCTTGGTTGCGCGAAACCCAAACGGATCGATAAAGCTCGGAGCAAATAATCTGCCCATCCAAACGTATGACAACGAAATTATTAAAGAGATGGCACAGGTTTTTACGGGGCTTAGTTTTAGCAAGTATGCGTCTAATGGCCGCATGGTCAATAACAATAGTTTCACGCGGAATAATAGTTTCAATAATGGGTATCAGTATCGTTGGACTGAGCCTATGAGGTTTTTTAACGGCAGGCATGACATGTCGGAGAAAGTGCTCTTCGTAGATAATGGTGTGCAGTTAAGAATACCTGCCGGCACGTTACCGGATGAAGAGCTTGATAGCGTTCTTGATGCATTAGTGGCGCACAGTGGCACCGCGCCATATGTATCGAAGAGACTAATTCAGCGGTTTGTCACGTCAAATCCGAGTCCGGATTACATCGAGAGAGTTGCGGGCGCATTCGGTGAAACAGGAGACATGACAGCCGTAATTAGAGCGATTTTGCTCGACCAGGAAGCGCGAAATCCGACAGTGATGAATAACCCAAAGTCTGGAAAATACAAGGAGCCCGTATTGCAACTGACTGCAATGTTACGCCTGCATCAGGCGTATTCCTCAGTTTTTCTTGGTGATGGTAACGGTCTAGGCCCGGGTATTTTTGCCCTCAATTATAGCAATGCAGCAAATTTTCAAGATGGTGCAAGGTTATTACGAATGGGCAACATGGACATAGGTCAAGAGGTGCTGATGTCGCCGTCGGTGTTTAATTTTTATTCCCCTGATTTTTCCCCGACGGGCGCGCTGTCTAATAACTCTCTGGTTGCGCCTGAACTGCAACTAGTAACTGAGACACAAATTTATACGGCTTTCAATGTTTATAACGACTTTATTAGAGATGGGAAACGGCGAAATAATCGGTATACAAGGGAAAATGGAGTCATTGAACAGGAGCAGTTGCGGGTGCGGCTAAACGGCGGTCGAGTCAGATCGGTATGGGCGAATACTGAAGGGAGCAGCAGGGAAAAAGCTACCGCCGTGGCCGAGTTTCTCGATTTCTATATGAATGCAGGGCGGCTGAAGTATGTGGGTGAAACAGCAACGCTAACGGCTTTGGCGGACGCACTTGCGGCCTCGGATTATGAATCCATAGAGTTTTTTGAGCTGGCGACCTATGGATCTGCTTTGTTGCCAGAGTTTATGGTGCAGAAATAGTTCCTATGAGCCTGAAGTTATTCAGGGAAGTAATTAAAATCTTACCCTAGAGCGGATCCAATCGACCTAAATATTTTGTGCGGAATTTACGATCCCTCGTTTGTTATTCGATCGTTGCAGAATCGGGTAACAACTAGGGCGTCGATTGCTATAGTGACAATTTTAGTATCGATATGTCCCGACAAATATTAAAGACGGTCACACGTACGCAAGGCGTTAATGCTGCGGTGACGGATGGTACTGTCCTGCCGGTGGGTTTCGAATTCGGTTTCGTAGATGTGCCGGTGCTGGCGCAGGCGTTCCGTCGGATGGTCCGCACGCTGGAATTCGACGTTTGTGAGATGGCGCTAACTACTTATCTATGCGCGCGCGAGCACAATATCCGCTTCACGGCCTTGCCGATATTTTTGGTGCGAGCGTTTCATCACGGTGCGATTGTCTGTAATACAAACAAGTGTGTTCGAGAACCCAAGGATCTTGAAGGACAGCGGGTTGGCGTTAACCGTGGTTACACGGTGACCACTGGCGTTTGGGCGCGCTCAGTGCTTCAGGACGAATACGGCGTCAATCTCAGTAAGATAACGTGGGTTTTGTCCGGTGACGAACACGTGGAAGCATACGAACCTCCGCCGAACGTGATGTCGATCGAATCAGGGGAAACGATTGAGGGGTTGCTCGGCACAGGCGAGATTGCTGCCGCGGTCAACATCCCGACGGATAACACTGAGTTTCAGCCACTCATCACTAATCCTCAGGATAAAGGGATAGCAGCATTTCGTCGTGATGGGCACTATCCGATTAACCATCTTGTTGTTGTTCGTGACGACGTGCTTGATGCATTTCCTGACGTAGCTGTTTCAGTGTTCAATGCCTTCGCGGCAGCAAAACATATGTATCTTGAGAAGCTTGGAGAAGGACTGATCAATCAACCAACCAGTGCCGATAAGCTCTACGCAAGGATGTTGGAGATGGGATCTGATCCCTTACCGTATGGAGTGGAGCCGAATCGGGGGGTTTTGGAAAGTCTGGTCGCCCATGCGACGACCCAGCAAATATTGAGAAAACCGGTGGAGATAGAGTCGCTGTTTGTGCCTTCGACGCTAGAACTGATAGCCTGATGCCCCACAAATGTTTTCTAAGAAATACAAGACATGATGAGTGAAGAGAGATGAGTAAGCTCCCAGAGTCTGGCGGCCCTATTTCCGCTGAGTTGATTGCTGACCTTGCGGCCGCGAGCCGGATCCTAGCAGCTCAGGGTGTTGTTGATGGGTTTGGTCACGTGTCGATACGTCATCCAGACGCGGCTGATCGTTATTTTCTGTCGCGCTCTCTCGCGCCGGCGCGTGTCATACCAGACGACATTATCGAGTACGATCTTGATAGCATGGCCTGCAACGCAGACGGTCGTAGCGGTTTCTCCGAACGTTTCATTCACGGCGAGATATATCGATCACGTCCCGACGTCATGGCCGTTGTGCACACCCATTCTCCGTCGGTGATTCCTTTCGGACTCGTTGATATAAAAATGAAGGCAATGTTCCATAACGCGGCTTTTATCGCGGAGGGAGTGCCAGTGTTCGATATTAGTGAGCAGTTTGGTCCTACGGATATGATGGTTACCGACGGCGCGAAGGGAGTGGCCCTCGCCGGCGTGTTAGCAAGTAAGAATGTCGTAGTGATGCGTGGTCACGGTGCGGTAACCTGTGGTTCGTCGCTACAGATGGCAGTATTTCGTGCGGCTTATACTGAGATTAATGCTCGAATCCAGTATTGGGCGGAAACGATTGGTGGTGAGAAGCCTGTGGCGGCTCTTAGCGACGAAGAAGGTCTTCTTGCGGATGGGCCAAATAAAATGGCCTGCATACGGGCCTGGGATCTCTGGCGGGAGCAATTGAGCACGGAAGTCGATTGGTAAAATATCATTAAGGAATATGTTCGGCGGCTCGTGTCTAAAATATGATTCGATATCGAATATCTAATTACGCGGGAGTTGTACGATCTAATTTGAAGCAGATACTGGCGGTTCAAATTGTTTTGCCGCGAAATGGAAACTGGTTGGAAGTTAAGTAATACATGTAAAAAAGGGACTCGTATGGCAAATCGAAGAATGTTTTTGGGGGCTATTGGATCGGCAGCGGGGATTCTCGCCGTTAGGCCTGCGGCCTGGGCACAGGGTCGGAAGGAAGTCTTTATAGCAGGCAAGCGTATTAAAACTGTTGATATTCATGCTCATGCCTCGATCAAAGAGGTAGAAGAGATAATTCGTGGAACAGATCTAGAGAGGCAAATCGGAGGTCCAAGACTACTTGATTCTTCTCGCCTAATCATGATGAACGAATGGGGAATAGACGTTTCAGTTATCAGTGCAAATCAGTATTGGTGGTATCGAACTGATGATAGGTCATTAGCAACCGATATTATTCGCGTGCAGGATGAGGGTTTTCAGGCGTGGGTTAATCAATATCCTGATCGCTTTGTTGCTCTCACATCCCCTACCGTCCAATTTCCAGATCTTGCTGCGGAACAGTTGGATTACGCAGTTAATGAGCTTGGTTTCAGGGGTGCCTCAATGGGTGGCCACGTTAATGGTGTCGTTCCGGCTGGGCCAGAATATGATGAGTTTTGGGCTAAAGCGGAAGAATTAGATGTGCCAATTTTTGTTCATCCTGCTGGTTCAGGAAACATAATTCAGCAAGGTGCATTGGATTATGCTGGAGATCTAGGAAATATCATTGGCAATCCACTGGAGACGACATTTTTTTTGTCAAGATTGATTCTCGATGGAACCTTTGATCGTTTCCCGGGTTTAAAAATATGTGGTGCTCATGGTGGGGGATACCTTCCATCTTACTTCGGTAGAACTGATGTAGCTTGTGACGCTGCCGGGGGAGCATCGATTAATTCTCAAGGAGAATTCATTGGGAATGATCCTATTCAAGCAGACAACTGTCGGAACCAAAAACCTCCGAGAGAGTACTTGAGGACGCAGATCTTTGCGGATTCCATGGTGTTCTCTGATGAGGGGTTACGGCATCTCGTTGCTGAGATGGGTCCGAGTCAGGTCGTTTATGGTACTGACATGCCACTGGGTTGGCCTGACACGATGGACCTAATAATTAACTCAACGTATCTCAATAACGCAGAGAAGGAGGCAATACTTGGCGGCAATTTGATACGGATTTTGCGTATCGATCGAGCGATCTAATCCATGTCGATTTAATCGAGTTCCTATGGTATTGACTTGCTTGCTCTCTATTCTTACAACGATCGGGATATTGCGATGGCCTTAGTCTAGAGCGGACTATTGTGTGTGGTTTATGGTCACGCAATGTTCTGGAAAGCAGTAACAATGTCACGGACATAAACCTGAGCCGGTTCAGTCCAGTGGCTGGAACGCTATTAGAATAGGTCACGAGCTATTAATTCTTCGGATGGGGAGAAAATTGGGCTACAATAGTTCTTAGTAACTCTCCATTGAGTCTCGGGTATTTAGTGTCCAGATCCGCTCTTAGGCGACTAACAACCCTTAAGGAAGAGCAGACACCTATTGAAACTCTTAATGGTACTGATTACGGTAGTCGCCGGGAGGCTTACGCGGGATTTATTTGGTCTAGTGGTGGCTTGCGGTGCTTTTTGCTAGCTGTTAGCTCTACCAATACACTTAACTTCAAATGGCAAACGATTCAATAGCGACTGTCCAACCATACGAGATCGTTTCCGTTAAACATGCGGAGGCTCCCGAAGGCACTGAAGGTACGAGTTGGTACCATTATGTGATCTCGCAGGGGAGTAATACGATTAGCGGGTTTCGTCAGGGTAGTTTGAAGGCGGTTACGAGCGCTGTGGAAGAGATCGTCGCGCAGCTGAACGAGCGACAGCTCGGTAAGCGTGGTCGTGTAAATTTGGTTCCTACACAGAAGAAGCGAGAGTAAAAGTAGAGCTCTGGTCGCTTGCCTGAACGAGTTTTAGTTCGCGACAATACGCGTAAGTCGCCTACAAGTATTAGTGTGGAGAGCCTGTTACTGCCGGATCAGTTCAGCTTGCGTACGGAGCTCGGTTACGATAGCTGAAACATCGATCCCGCTGTCGAGAAGGTCATTCTGTTCATACGGATCGAGTTGGAGATCGTAAAGCTCCTGTGCAGCATTTAATCGTTGAACTAGCTTGTAGCGAGAGTTCCTGATAGTCCAATCCCTGCTGCCATTAGCGTCCGTTTCTGAATAGGAGTATGAACGGCGTGGCGCTGTATTCTCGGCTAGGAGTTCTGCGAAACTTTTGCTGTCATTAATTTCGTCGGTAGCTGTTCCGGCGAGTGTCGCGATGGTAGCGAATAAATCGACACTCGAAACTAGCGCACTCTCTCGTTGGCCAGAGCGTGTCACTCCCGCACCGGCAATAATGAGGGGCACGGCTATGCCTCCCTCATAGACTGAGCCCTTGGTGCGGTTGCGCCCGTAAGTTTGAGTAACGCGTCCCGGTGTACCGTTGTCGCCCATGTAGATGACGATAGTGTTGGCTAGTGTTTCGGACGAGAGCGATCCTAAAAGCCGACCAATCTCACGATCCATCGCCTCTAGAGCTGCGAGATAATAGGGTAGAGGATTGTTGCGGATGGCGCTCTGATCCGGAGATAAGGCTCTATCGTGAAGATCGAGCGGCGGTAGATGGAACGGCGCGTGTGCTGCGTTAAAAGCAAGCCAGGCAAACCAGGGTTTATCCTGGTCGGCGATCCATTCGATGGCAAGGTTTACGAACTTCGTCGTCGTATAGGTCTGATTCTGAGATCTTCGGCCGTTTTCTACGAGAGTCCAGTTATTGTAGTTGTCGACTCCACTTGCTGAAGGGATCAGGCCTGAGAAGTTCTCAATCCCCATTACTTGAGGATTGTCGTCGCCACCATTACTGTTCCCGGCGAGATGCCATTTACCGAAAACGGCATGCTCGTAGACGTTCGGTACATTTGTGTCGATAAAATCTTGGAGCGATGTTTCTGCCGTTGGGATATCGTCACCTCCTGATAGCACTCCTGTCCTATAACCATACCGGCCCGTTAAAATCGTCGCGCGTGTTGGGGAGCACATGGGGTAGGCCCAGGCATTGTCGAAGGTCAGGCCGTTTTCGGCTAGTCCTTCGAGTGTTGGCATAGTTGGTAGTTGTGTGCCTACTGAGTAGTTCGACGCAACATCTAGCCCAACGTCGTCTGAAAGGATTAGCAAGATATTAGGGCTCGAGACCGGGTTTGTTTCTGGGTTAGATATTCCCGCGCTACCATTGTTGCTGCTGCTACCATTGTTGCTGCTGCTACCATTGTTGCTGCTGCTACCATTGTTGCTGCTGCTACCATTGTTGCTGCTGCTACCATTGTTGCTGCTGCTACCACCACCTCCGCATCCTGCGAGACAGATAAGGACAAAAATTAGATAAATGCGAAAAGTTGTCATCGAGGAAATGTTGTTTATTAGGTGATCCCGTATATGATACCTCTAAGGAATGTTTTGTAGGTGCCCATAGGATTTTTTCCTTAGGGTTAAACGGGAAGACGGTGCGTTATCTGACAAGGCCGTCGCTGCCCCCGCAACGGTAAGCGAGTCAAGAAGTGATTACACGCCACTGTGCCGTTAGGGCATGGGAAGGCAATTACTTCGAGCAAATGCTCATTCGCGAGCCCGTATACCGGCCTGCACTGTTCTTGGCGTCGGTTAGCGGAGGGAATGACCGGGTGTTTAAGGTTCATCAAAAAGATATCTAAACTCTAATCCCTAAAACTAATAGGTTGGTTTGCTGTATTGCGGCTGGCCTCTATCCGATACTCGGGTGGGAATGTCAAAAGGATCGACTTATGCGAACAACAATGCTGTTTGCTGCTGTGATTGGCATGGTAGCTAACACTAGTGCTCAACCGCCTGATAAGGACCTCGAAACGGTTTTAGTAACCGCGTCGAGAACACCTGTCGATGCAGCTTGGGTTGGAAGTTCTTATACGGTAATCGACCGTGATGACCTAGAAAGACGGCAAATTGTTCATGTAACTGAGATGTTACGGGACGTACCTGGATTTTCGATCAGTCGTGTCGGCACGGTTGGTTCACAGGCGCAGTTACGTGTGCGCGGGGCTGAAGCAAATCATATTATGGTTTTCATCGATGGTGTTGAGGCGAACGACCCTGCGTCAGGTGACGAGTTTCTCTTTGAGCAGCTACTCGCGACTGAAATAGAGCGTATCGAGGTCATACGGGGTCCGCAGAGCGCTCTGTGGGGAAGCGATGCGCTTGCCGGTGTAATTAATGTGATAACTCGGCGTGGTAGCGAGCCGTTTGCTGCTGATGGGTACCTAGAGGCAGGAAGTTTTGGTACGCACCATGCTGGAGGTCAAATATCGGCGTCGGGCCAGGTCTTCGACCTTAGTGTTGGTATCTCCCATCTCACAACCGGCGGCACAAATATCTCTCGTCTGGGTGATGAGGAGGATGGTAGTAATAACACGACGTTTAATCTTAATGCGGGCGCTCAGCTATCTGATACGAGCCGACTCGAGTTTTTCGCTAGGCAGACCGACACGGTTACTGATTTCGATTTAATCGATTTCGTTTCGACTGGCTTGCCCGCGGATGCAGACCGTGTGACCGACGCAACGCAGCAGTACTTGCGCGCTTCGGCCAGTAAGTCGTTGTTCTCTGGACGTTGGAATCACCGTATGACTTTGACGAGTCTGGAGACTAATAACGCAAATTTTGATTCTGCGGTGCCGATCGGATTAACGGCTTCGGAAAAGCTCGGGCTCTACTATCAAACCACTTTAATGCTGACTTCTTCAGATGCACACCGGGTGACTTTTGCAGTGGACCGTGAGACCCAGAAATTCTTTCAACGCGGTACTCTAAGCGATTTCGGGGACCCGAATCAGGATCAGTCGCTCGATACGACAGGTTATGTGGTTGAGTATCAAGGTAAAGATCTCAGCGGATTTTACGTCTCGGCCGCTCTACGATACGATGATAATAGTGCTTTCGATAACATTGGTACCTACCGTGTCACAGGGACATATCTGTTAGATCCATTACAGATGCGGCTGCGTGTCAGCGTTGGTACAGGACAGAAATCACCGACTTTTGTAGATCGTTTCGGATTCTTCTCCGATCAGTTTATCGGTAACCCGAATGTCAGGCCGGAGCAGTCTAAAGGCTGGGAGGTTGGTTTCGAACAAATGTTCGGCGATGGCGCTGCCTCGTTGGTAGCGACTTACTATAATGATCGGCTTCAGGATGAAATTGACGGTTTCGTTTTCGATCCCAATACATTTCTATTCACCTCGGCAAACCGCCTTGGTAAGAGCGATCGTCGTGGGGTAGAAGTTAGCTTTAACGCTAACGTTCTTGAAAATCTTGATCTTTCAGCAGGCTATACTTATACCGATAGTACGGAGCGTACATCACTAGGCGACAAGTTCGATGAAGTGCGTCGCCCCAAAAATATGTTCTCGATCAATTTTAATTATGCGCCATCAGTACGTACGAATATTAATCTGAATGTCTCGTATAACGGCAGTCAGGAGGACATAATTTTCCCGCCGTTCCCACAGCCTTCCGAGCGCGTTCGACTAAATGACTACAAGCTTGTTAGTCTTGCTGGCACATATCGATTGAGTTCCGCTGTGCGATTGGTAGGGCGAATCGAGAATCTTCTAGACGAGA
>Ga0310344_10000478_pt1 | contig 31552 bp, 29 predicted proteins | sample HC15DNA20200_MG_FD_203801 | JGI IMG/M metagenome (GOLD analysis project Ga0310344, IMG submission 203801) | Marine microbial communities from station ALOHA, North Pacific Subtropical Gyre - HC15-DNA-20-200_MG | ecosystem: Environmental > Aquatic > Marine > Oceanic | place: Pacific Ocean: North...
TGAGTGCTACGAGTAGTATTTTCTGCATCAATGTACTCCTTATATAACAATATTCTGAGTGTAATAACTGTTTACACTACTTAGTTCTGGTTCTGGTAGCGCGCTTCCCGCAGCACCGGCTTTCGGCGAAGGTCATAGAGTCTAAGAATCAACTGGTCGCTTTCTGTCTGTATTGGCATCGTGAACACATTGTACCACGTGTGAAAGTGTGGTTCGGGAGAGACGGAAGTGGTAGAAAACGAGTCGATAGTGTCTTGGTGATATATTTATGCCGCTGGTATTCTTTTCCGATTCCACTGAGAGGTAACGATGACAAGAATAAGCACGCTGGGTACAAGTCCAATGCGTATAGTCGTTACGATGATTGTTTTGGTATTTACAATTCCCCTTTCTATAGAGGCGCAGACGCCTGTCGATAATTGGCCAAAGTTTAGAGGTTCAAGAAATGGGGTAGTGCCTGACAATCCTGCACTTCCAGAAACGTGGAGTCGCACAGAGAACGTTATCTGGAATGTTGACGTTCCTGGACAGGGATGGAGTTCGCCGATTGTGTGGGGTGATCTTATATTTGTCACCGCGGTCATTAGTGACGAGCCGAGGCAGGAGCCTGGGCGAGATGTTATTCCTGAACCAGGGCAAGAAGGTGCGCCAGTGACATCCATCGATGGCATAGTGACGGCTGATCCGCTTGCGACGCCGTACACGTGGACTTTGTATGCCTTCGATTTTGATACTGGACAGCAACGTTGGGAACGAGTGTTGCGTTCTGGTATTCCAGCGAATCCGAAGCATCCCAAGAATACCTATGCCTCTGAGACCCCTGTGACAGATGGGGAATATGTTTATGTATTTCATGGTAATGCAGGACTCTTTGCAGTTGACTTTGACGGACGCATCGCGTGGTCACGTGATGTTACTGTTCCTGATGCTCCACCTGGATCTGTGACAGAGGCGGTCATTACTCCAGGTGGGCGAGTGCTCGATGCAGACTATGTGATGGGGCTGGGACAGGCTGCGTCGCCGGCGATGCACGCAGGGCGTATTTTTGTCACCGCTGATCACGAATCGCGGGCGTGGTTTTTTGCCGCATTTAGCACTCAGACCGGTGAGGAGTTGTGGCATGTTCATGAGGGTAAATCTGGCGAGTCATATGGGTGGTCCAGTCCGTTCGTTTGGGAAAACGACCAACGAACAGAAGTGGTTGTCGCGGGTAATAATCGAGTGCAGTCGTTCAGTCTTGACGGTGACCTGCTGTGGCAGCTTGAGGGCTTATCATTAAGCACGACGCCGACGCCATTTTCTGCTGATGGGTTCCTTTATGTTACCTCCGGGTTTCCGTCTCAATTGTTTCGGCCCGTATATGTAATCCGGCCTGGTGCCGCTGGTGATATAACGCTTGGTTCGGATGAAACGAGCAACGATTACGTCGTCTGGTCGCAGCGTTCTGCCGGGACGTACATGCCGTCAGGCTTGGTCTATGAGGATCTCTTGTATGGGTTGTACACACAGGGGTTTCTCACCGCACATGATGCGGCTACGGGAGAGGAAGTCTATGGACGCGTTCGAATCGCTCGAGGTACCGGGGGTTTCACTGCGTCACCGTGGGCCTATAACGGTAAAATTTTTGCGATGAGCGAGGACGGGGATACGTACGTGATTCAGGCGGGGTCTGACTACAAATTGCTCGGGACAAATTCACTCGAAGAGATGGTCAATGCGACACCGGCCATTGTGCGGGACAGTGTCATTATTCGCACGGTATCGTCGCTGTGGCGCATCGGTCAGTAGGGTAAGGGGTACGGCGGTCCCGCAGATAATATGCAGATGCGACTGTATTTGAAATTGGCTTTGGCGCTGGGCTCGCTGCTGATAGTAGTGATTGTGGGGCTACGTGTGTTCGGCCCTGTAGTAAATGCGCCCTGGAGGGGCATGTTACAACAAATGAGTCTGCTACCAGCATGGTTGGAGCGTGATCCAATAACGGAGGCACAGGTCACCAATTTATTGACTGTCCCACGAGGTTATTCGGTTTCATTGTTTGCTGCTGAGGTGTCAGATGCGAGGATGCTGCGTGTCACTACTCAGGGGGATGTGTTAGTGGCAACGCCGAGAGACGGGAAGATTATATTGCTCTCGGCCGATGCTGATGGTGATGGGATGAGTGACGGTAGGCGTCTATTGCTCGACAATTTGACTCGCCCAAATGGAATAGATCTTTGGGAGGAGTATCTGTATGTCGCAGAAGAGGATGGTGTAGGCCGGGTGGTATTTGATGCTCAGTCTGGTACGATTGAAGGAGTCTATGAGCGAATCATTAATGACTTGCCTCGTGGCGGAAATCATTGGAAGAAAACTATTCGGTTTGGCCCGGACGGAGCACTCTATGTGGCGATTGGATCAAGTTGCAACGTGTGTGTAGAGGATGATGAACGACGTGGGACGCTTCTTCGGTATACCAGGGACGGCGAATTTCTCGGTGTATTCGCAGCGGGCCTGCGGAATAGTGCTGGTTTTGACTGGGCGCCTGATACGGGAGTCTTGTACGCGACTGATAATGGGCGGGATATGTTAGGAGATGATTTTCCTCCGTGTGAACTTAATGCGATTGTTGAAGGTGGATTTTATGGGTGGCCCTATGTAAATGGGAACAACATTCTTGATCCGGATATGGGAAATGAGCGCCCCTCTGTGAGTTTGCCAGCGATTCCTCCGGTTCACGAGTTTAGGGCTCACAACGCGCCATTAGGTATCACTTTTCTGCGGGAGTCAGCTGACATCTTTGGTGATCAGACTGTTGCGCTTGTCGCGTTGCACGGTTCGTGGAATCGTTCAGCGAAAGACGGGTACAAAGTCGTTTCCCTGCATTTCGGGGAGAACGGAATTATTGAAGAGCAAGATTTTCTTACGGGATTCTTAGCCGATGATATGGTCACGGGTCGTCCAGCGGAGATTGCTGAGGCACCCGATGGCACCATTTATATCTCTGATGATTTGAGGAATGCTATCTATCGTATAGGGCGGGGTTCACCGGGTACCGCTGTGTCGCTCCCTGTAATGCGTGAAAGTCTCGGGTATGAATCTGATGCGATTAGCCAAGAAGAGCGAGATGCGGCTCTAACGAATGGTCCGTCTGTGTTTGATCGTGAAAATTGCCTAACGTGTCACACCCGTACAGAAGACCCAGAATCATCGATGGTAGTTTTAGAGAATTTACGGCTTCGATATACGCTCGATGAGCTTGCCGACTTTTTGAGTAATCCGCGTGCGCCAATGCCTGTCTATGACGGCGATGCGGTCCAACGACGGGAGTTGGCGATCTATTTGCTGGAAACCTATTGATCTAATGAGTGCCACATCCCTAAGATGCGGCACTCTGATCAAAATAAACAACAACTCCGCTTATTTCATGACTGAGTAGTCTGAAGCGCTCAAGAAAAATGCTTCGATATCGATCGGCACAGGGTACTGTGCTAGCAATTCTTTCCACTCAGGGTCTGCAAGAAAGTTGCCGAACACTTCGTCACGGTGGGCACGATTCTTATATGCCATCATCCAAACCAGAGTGTTGGGGTTATCCATGCGTTGCCACGCACCGATGAATTTCGCGCCATGTTTTTCGAAGAGTCTTACTTCACCATTTCGAAAGCGACGATGTAGATTGTCGATTCCTCCCTCTCCGTCTTTTTCCGGTTCAGCAGTGTACATCCTGATTTCAAAGCACATGGAATCGGACGCGACATTATTGGAAAGGTCGGTGGGAAGTTGGCCAGAGGGACCACATGGGGTGTCGTCCTGTGCACTGGCTGCCCCACTAACACCTAAGGTGAGAATAAAAGCAAAGAATATCCGTAACATAAAAAATCTCCTGTTCGCTGTGAGTCTCGACACCTGTTTCGTTGTGAAATAGATGTTTCTATCATTATGTTTGGGTCACCATAGTTGATCAAGTTGCGAACGGTGGTCAACCCCGTGTAGCCTTAATAGTTGAGATCGGTAAATACGGTGGACTGGATGAGGAGGGTGAGATGGGTGTTCAAAGATTTGTGAAACTGGCCGGTATAACAGTGGTGTTGGTGTTGGCACTTGGAATTTTACCGATGCCTGTGGAGGCCCAGTCAGGGGCTGATTCTGTTCCTAGAACGGCGGATGGTCATCCGAATTTGCAAGGCGTGTGGGACTATGGGTCTGTAACGCCACTACAACGTCCAGTCGAGATGGCAGATAAGGAATTTCTGACTGATGAGGATGTTGCGGAAATGGAAGCCAGGGCAGCGGCCCGCGTGGATCAGGCGCCTCCGCCTGGGCAGACTGGTGCGTACAATCGGTTTTGGTTTGCTGATGGAACTGAAGTGAGTGGGACACGGCGAACGTCCCTAATTTTTGATCCACCGAACGGCCGGCTGCCGGAGTATACGTCGACTGGGCGTGCACGGATGGCTGATAGAGCTGGCGCTCGACAACGTAACGCGGGTCCAGAGGATCGTGACGTTGATGAACGGTGTATCTTGGGATTTAATTCCGGTCCACCAATGATTCCAGGAGCCTACAATAATTTTGTACAGATCTTCCAGGTTCCCGGGTTTGTCGCGATTTTTAATGAGATGGTGAATGACGTGCGTCTGGTTCCGATGGATGATCGTCCGGCCTTGGCTTCCGACATTCAGCAATGGAAAGGTAGCTCCGTGGGTCGCTGGGACGGAGACACCCTAGTGGTGGAGACACGTAATTTTCGAGATATTGGTACCGCACATCCGGCTCCGAATATGGAATTACTCGAAGCTCTTGGACCGGATATGCACCTCGAAGAACGCTTTAGTAGATTCGATGCGAATACCCTGCTTTATCAGTTTACTGTTACGGATCCTTCGGCATATACGCAACCTTGGAGTGGGGAGTTGACGATGGCTAAGAGTGACAACGCTATCTATGAGTATGCTTGCCACGAAGGGAACTACGGTCTCTTCAATATCTTAGCTGGGGCCCAAGCTGCGGCGAGAAAGTAGTAGGTGGCAGGGACATCATTGTCTGGTGAGGAACAGGATTTGAACTGGTAAATCCCTGGCTGTTGTTAAGGGGCTTCCGGCACGTATAGTCGAATGTCTGTAAGTGAGGCGCGGCCTTCATACACATTGGTGTATGGGTCGCCAATCATAAAATAGTCCGGGTAGGCAGAATCTGCAGGCCATTGATTGGGCCAGGTGGTTGCGCCGAAAGCCGCTTCTTGAACGAGGTCGTTGTTGAATTGCCCGTCGTATTCTTGGGGGCTGTTGTTGTAGTGCCAAATTGGGACTCCGGCAACAATAAAAGGACGATAGAAGCGTAGAGTTTTCTGTCCGACGCGAGCGAAGTTGCCGCTTGCTTCTAGTGTGTAGCCGTTTTCATCGCGTTCAATGGCGAACGTATAGTACTGAGCGGGCATTAATGCGGGCTGTAGTTCTGCAGCGGACGAGAGAATTTTCTCAGCGATTCCCCCAGAACATGTCGTCATAAACCATTGTGAATTACTGGCGAGACCGGCGGGGCCTGGAGTCCAGTTTGGCAGTCCACTGATCCACATGTTAAGAGTGTTAAAGCTACTGTTTTTGTAGTGATAATAGCGGTTAGTGTCAGCATTGCATATTCTGCCACCGGTTCCATCGCCGATCCGATCTGGGTGCTGTGAAAAGGCATCCATAAGGACTTTCCGATGGTAATGCCAGAAGTGATTGTTTCTCGGTGCAGGATCGGGAAAATCCACAATAGAGAGGAAATGGAAACCGTTGTATCCGCGAGGTCCTTCTCGGACATTTTGCCAGTCACAGTAGGGCACTGATGCATCACCTTCCCATCCAGGGCTCCGTGATCCCTCGCCCCATGGATGCTGTGTTTTGCATCCTTCTGTGCTGTAGCCGTTGTGCCGGTCATCGTAATTGAGTTGGCCGGCACGCTTGCCTCCAAAGTCGACTGTTTTTAACTTGTATTCCACCCGATATTCTGACGGCAATTGATGTGTCGAGCGAAAAATGATTCCCCCAGTGTGATCGGGGACATGGAGAATCGCGACAGATCCGTCTTCATGATCTTCGGTAGTCAGCGTCGGCGGTTGTTCGATGACTCCATCATTATTCCAATCTCTCGCGGAAAGGGAGGCCGTCAGCCAGCCATTCTGTCCTACAGGAAATTCTTTGCGATAGGTCGCAAATGAATTAAGAGCTACTGTCCAGTCAGGTCCATAATCATTTTGGTACCATAATCCAGCGTCGTCCATGATCGTGTCAAACGGTTGTTCGTAACCATCCCAAACCCATGGGTGTTCGGATTCGTACACGTGTGTGGTGAAATCTTCGGCATAGAGTAAATTCCATAATTTCTGACTTGAGAGACCACGAAAACTTGTCCACGCTGACCACGGGCCCACGGCGCTTCCGAGAATTGCTCGTGTCCTCCATTTGTAATCTCCACCTGGGTGGAGTGATGTCCGGACGGTATAGGATACGGTGGATGTGGCAGGTGTGGCGGTTCCGATTTCTACGAGTGTCATTCCATGAGTCGCCTGTTCCCAGAGTTCAAACTCATGTGCGAAAGTGCCGGAGACAAACTGCCCAAGGGCTGCGGTGCTTACTAGTGAAAGGGCATCGGTGTCGACATACATATTATCTATCGGAGTTTGAGGAATGGGTGCTGTAACCTTGAGAGACGACTCGGATGTAATGGCCGAAAATGCGATTAGAACACTTGTCGAGACGGCGAAGGTTGTTAAATAGATGTGACGTGCCTTCATTAGTAAAAACTCCGTTTAGCCGGAAGAAATTCTCACTGCAGGAGCGACCAGCATACGGCGACCATAATAGACTAGCGGAAAACGACTAGTGTGCAGAGGGTGAATAATTATCAACACTCTAAAGCACAAATAATATACTGGTCGACAATGAGGTGGTATCAATGATCAGGAACAAGCTAGGTCTTGCTGTAGCGTGTCTGTTTTTTTCTGGTGCATGTGGTCCTGTGGTGGAGGAGCAACAGACGGAGCAGGTTTCAGCCGGTTCCGAGACGTGGTTGCAGGGGTCTACAGACGAACGATTCGACACGGTAACAAAACACTTGCGTGGACTCGACATGGCTATGGTGGAGATTGGGTATCGCTACCAAGAATTGTATCGAGCCGGGTCGGGTGGTAACTGGCCATATGCGAACTATCAGGTGAACAAGATTCGTCAATCCTTAGCGAATGCTCTTGAGCGCCGTCCAAAGCGTGCACCGTCTACAGATGAATATTTTTTACCAGCGCTAGATTTTATGAGTGAGGTCGTAGTTAAACAGGACAGTGAACAATTTGCTTTGTCCTTTGCCGATCTTACGAATGCTTGCAATGCCTGCCATGAAGCTGAGGCGGTACCGTCTTTTGTCGTTGTTCCTCCTGAACACCGGACGAGCCCGATTGAGTAACGGTCGGCTGTGCCGTGTGGGAAGCAGGTTTGATGTGGCGGATATGTTAAATTTTGTTTCTGTAGATTAGTCGCTCGGTTCATCAGCATTGTCGACATTCTCATCGACCTGCACCTGAAATACACGAAATCGACTGTAGGTTGCCGTGCCTTCTATCCGTAAGCCATGGTTGAGACCATCGTATCGTTCCCGCATTTCGATAGGGACGCGTAATCCGACGCTTTCGTCCATTGCGTATCGCACAGCGACCTGTGCGTTTACCTCCGGGCTGTTTACGCTTAGTTCACTTGCAATGACGGCGCCGGTAATCGTGTCTATCCAAAAACGCCCGTGTGCAGGCAAGGGACTATTTCCCTGTCCTGTGATTAGTGTCGTGGTCGTTCTTTCTGTGAAGGCAATGACCGACATATTCTGCATGGCGGGGTCGTCTTTTATTTGAAGGCCTAAAGGTGGAATCGTATCGGTTGTGCGCGCAAACGTTATATAAGGTTGGCTGTCAGGATACAGCAATACTAATGCGAGGGTCGGAGTGTTTAGTGTCCGGAGCACGCCTCCGATATTGTACCGTGCGCTTTCTTTAGTGATGGCATCTATCTGTTTAGAAACAGAGGGTGAGGGATTTAGGAACAAGGTGCTAAGGCGGTCTAAGCGGTCGCGGACAGGTGCGCCATTGACTTCAAATACATCACGGTATTCGACAAAACGGTCGGCTCCCTCCGGTCTTACTAAAAGAAAATCAGATCGGAGTTCAACGTGTTCCTCGTCGAATAATGGATTTGTATTGGCCCCGCCAAAGATTGATCTTCCAGTTGGAATGGCAGGTGTTCTTACGTGCTGTTTGTAGTGTTCTTCGGAGACCATACCAGCCAGCTTGTCGCGAAAAGCGGTGACATAAGTGGCCGCCGCGGTAAGCACGGCTGGCGTGGCCGAAGCATATAACGTTTCCTCAATGTTTAATAATGCGGGTTTCGCGGTTCTGGGTGCTACTGGCTTGACCGGACCCTGTGCTCTAGTTGCCTCATCCGTGGTCGCACATGCACCGGCCGGTAGTATTAGAACAGCAATTAACAGGGCGTTCTGACTAAGCCGTGATAAATACCTGCATGTCGATGATCCGTTTGTCTTTGGGCGACTGCGGTTTCTATGTTTGTGCAAAGGTCTCTCGTAGTTATTCTGGGATGAATGGAACCGCCGGTTCTCGGATGCCAGGGTGACCCGCGTCTTTACGCTGCTTTGATACGCGCGCCGCTGCTTCTAACGCCTGCTGCTCGTCAGCTCGACCGGCACTTAAGAGATTCATCATGCCATGGTTGCCTTCGTGACAGGCGTACTCAAAAAGATGATTGAGGGGATCTGTGTCGGTATCGCGCCGTGTCATCGGGACAGCAACTGTGTAGGGTCGCGTGTATGTTTCTGGATCGGTAACCGTGAATTGATAGTCAATGGTGTTGGCATTAATCAGCGTGAAACGTTCAACCAGACGCAGTGTGTCGCCAGGGCCGCGATGGCCCGTTTGAATAATGTGAGAAGGTTGATAATCACCGCCATCTAACCGATTATTAAAATGATCGGTTTCCACGACCAAGGTGTTTCCGTCCCAGTAGCCACGACTGTCGCCGAGCCACTGTCGGATGTCATTATTAACAGGTGGTCGTCCATCCAAAGGAATGATGCGGGCTTCGTGAATCATTTCCATGACGAGCACAACATGATCCGGCGTCTGAAAAATGTGATAGTTCGCATTGTAGATATTTGGAATCATCGCGACTGGGAGGGTGCGGGTGATACAACGTTCCCAAGAGTTGCGATCGAACCAAGAATCGGCTTCGCCACGACCTTGGCGCGCATTTTCTCGGTCGATAAGACGTTGCTTTGCTGAGGGCAGGAGGACTGGAATACGGCCATTCGGTGGATCGATGACGAGAGATTCTTGTTCGAGATCTCCGGCGCGTTCAACCCATCCTGCGCCAGTGCCCCGTGTGGCTTCAATGACGGCTTGTTGCGCTAGTTGTCCGCGTTCAATTTCAGCAGCAGTTCGTCGTTCGAGCGGAGTGCTGGTTGAATTGTTCCAGACGCCGCGAAGGTCTGGGCTTCCCCAAGGTGTGACTGGAGAAGGAGTGCTATTCGAAGTGGAGAGAAGTCCACTGATCCCAACAGCTGCGCCAGAGCTAGACGGTTGATCCTCTTGCGCAAGAATCCGGTGAGTAGTGACGCTCATCATGAAGACCACGAATAATATAGAGAGGCTGTTACGGATACTCACGAAGGCTCCTTTGCGTTGTTGGTGCAGGTCGAAAAAATGCCACCGCTTGACTGTTCGTTGTCGCGGGCAATACTGGCATTTATTGTAACAACTTCTGTTGGGTAAGTAGGGCAGCAAAATCTTGTGGTGTGTATCGTGTAACGGACACTTCGCCCTGTATTTCAGACACTCTGCTCGAAAAAAAGCACAAAACCTTTATAAAAATTTTGATTGAAGTTGGCATGAGTTATGCAATACCTCATCTTTAGGATGGGCCACGAAGAGGGCGGCCGTGAAATAAAAGGGGGTAAATAATGGGGCGAACAGATTGTAGTCGTGTAGAGCCTGGTTCGACTGGTTTGATCATTGGGACATGCATGGTACTGATTAGTAGTATCGGAATAATGGTCAGTGCCGGCGAGAATGACAGTCAGCGGCTTGAGCGTGAAATAGAAAGAACGCTTCAAGGCCGTGCGTATCGTTGGATTGAGGTGTCGGTAGAGGGAAGTGTGGGCACGCTTAGGGGCAGAGTGCCAGATATGTGGGCACGGAACCAAGCCGTGCAACGGACGCAGCGAGTCAAGGGGGTCACTGAAATCACTGATTTGCTTGTAGTGCCGAAAGGGGAGAATGATGCTGTAGTTGCAGAAGCTATTGAGAGGGCCATTCGCCGTTATCCACATTACACCCTCTGGGATCATGTTACCGGACGCGTGGTAGACGGGGTTGTGTTTCTTGAGGGGTATGTGACTCCTGATCGAAAAAAGGCGAGTGCACTGTTTGAGCGGGTAGCGCGGGTGAAAGGCGTTCAAGACATTCAAAGCAGCCTTGTAACGTTGTCGCCATCTCAGCGTGATAGACGAATCCGACATTCCATCGCCAGGCAGCTACGGAGCAATATTCATTTTGAGCATGTGGCCCGAATGGTACATCCACCTTTTCATATTGTGGTGAAAAATGGACATGTCACGTTGGTGGGAAACGTGATGACTGCCACGGAGCGGATAGAGTTGACACGGCTTGTTGCTCACACAGCCGGTGTGTCGCGGGTTAATAATCAACTGGACACCGTGCGGAGTTGACGTTTGTAGCAAATGGTTGGCGATGCCAGCTTTTATGATTGTGTTTTTAAGTATTACCCGCCAAGTTGAGAATAAGAATCGCGACTTTTTAATCACGGACTGTTTTTAAAAAATGCCTACTGCTGTCAGGACTGTAGGGACTGTGGCTTCCGCCATAGTTCCTGCAATCTTTTTCTGCATGACTGTTTGCGATGACCGGTGTCGATATCTATGCACGCATCTGATCTGACAGGAGAGATCTCAGCTAGTCTGGTTTAACGGAAATGTTTGCGCTACAGTGGTATCAGATTTCTGAGGATGAGCTACAGATGCTGTCATATTACTGTCAGAGTGGAGGAAAACATGGGACGCGTTTTAATTGGCGTAATAATCGGGCTTGCGTTGACGACGGTCAGTAGCATGACGAGTCAAAGATCTGGGCAGCAGGATCCCTTTAACGGCACATGGACACTTAATGTCGCAAAGACAAAAGAATTATCGGGTGGCACTTCTCCTGTGCACGAAATCATCAGCTTTGTCATTGGTGACGACGACGTCCAACACTATAAGGTTGAGATACAAAGTAGTGATGACGCACCTTTACGGGAAGGCTTTTACGACTCGAAGTACAACGAGGACAAATTTGTTCCTTATAACGGAACCGTCTATCCGGCGGACGCTGGAATGGAAGTGATGACCGTTAAAGCCGACGACAGGACTCATTATCGAATTGCGAGAACCGAGGAAGGCGAGGCGCGTTATGTAATGATGAGGCGGTTGTCCGAAGATGGCAAATCCTATATTTCTGCCGGGTTAACGATAGACGGGCAACCCGGACTTTACCGGTGGATGGAGCGTAAGAATTAGATCCACATTCTTGGTTTTTACAAAAACTGATTCCTTTAGATTTACATTGAGAAAAGGTAGGTCATTTTGATGGCCAGTTGACGGTTTTGGAGCCAGGGCGATCGTCGAATATGCAGGTTGTACAACAGAGGGTCACCGTCAAGACGCATTTCGTCGTACGCGATATAAATGTCACTACCCGGCCGATAGATCCAGTTAAAGCGGACGCTTGTGCTTACCGAATGCGTTGTCGAATTATATTGGGTCAGAGTGCGCAGGGTCATTTCTGGAGATACGTTGACGTCAACGCGAAGTTGAGCTAGATCGGCGACGAATGAGCCCCATGGCCCGCTTACGTCGCTACGCTTGAACTGTCCCTCCGTAGAGACGGAGGGCGTTGGTCTCAACCCAAGAGTAACACTCCAGTCAGTGCGGTCACCCCCAAAGAATCCTTGAGGCGAATACTGAAATTGCTGATAGAAGCGTTGAGATGGATCACTACGGTACTGAAAATTCCATTCGCCAAACCTATAAGTTCCTGCGGGAATTGTGACGTCTGATCGAACAGGGAATGAAAAATCAAGTTGCTCGAAATGGTCGTTATACCAGACGGTAAAGCTGGCATCATTTTCAAAATATGTGCCGACCATATTATGGATCCAGCGAGTAACCAGTCGGTTGTGTTGGTCCGTAATGTACCGAATGTTAAACATGGGATCAAGACGTCGAATGTTCCATTTACCTGGTCTGGGATCCCATTCGAGATGGAGATTCGAGGTGCGGATTCCCGCCCGTGGTACAAACCCAACTTCAGGATTAAAGTGGTCTTGAATGTCGCTGTACCCTGCCTGAATGTGCCACGACGGACTCCGCCATGTGCCGCGCACGTCACTAGCCATTTCTCCGGTCGATATACCAGGAGTTTCTGTTTTGGCAATCAACCCTGTCAACGTAAAATTTTGATGGAGTGCGAGGGTAGTGTCAGCAGCAAAGGTACGGTTATAGTCCGCAGTCCCTACTGACTCTTTGTTTACAATGAGTCCACCAATCTTGGAACGGGCTAGAACGTCGCGACTATAACGAGTAACAAGGAAATTCTCACTCGGTAAACCAGAGTGATTCTGTGTTTGTAATGTCATAACTGCAACGTTGTGACGGTCGACCTTTCCAGTGAGACGGCCGCCACCAATGATCGGAATCGGTTGACCTTGTTCCGAGAGCCCAATACGCCTCGTGAAAAATAAATCAATGGTTCGGCCGAAGCCTCCGCTTCCGACTTGAAACATGCCGGCATTTTCAAGAAAGAAGTCTCGTTTTTCCGGAAAGAAGAGAGGGAAGCGGGTCAGATTGACTTGTTGCTCATCGACTTCAACTTGTGCGAAATCTGTGTTCAGCGTCAGGTCGAGATTAAGACCAGATGCGACGCCGTATTTCACGTCAACGCCGATATCGCCAAAGCTAGAAGCTGTCAGCCCAGAGGTGACACGTTTTTGCGAAAGTCCCGCGAGAACATACGGTGTGATCCGCAAATCGAGGCCGCGATTGACTTGACGGATTCCGTTGAGAGTACCGGCAAGACTTACACGGGTGAGAGTGTATGCCTTAGGGATCTGGGCCCAATAAACTTGCTCGTTTTTTCGCCGTATATTTCGCATGAAATTGATACCCCAGATCTGTTTGTCCATTCTTGGGAAACGAAGTGTAACCATGGGAATTGCAATCTCGGCGATCCAGCCTCCTTGGAATTGAGTCGTTGCTACGTGCCATACGCCATCCCAGTCGACGTTTACGTTTGGGCTTTTTCTTCCGAAGCCCCCTTCGCCTTCCTCGGCCACCTGTTGTTCAAGTTTTCCACCGAGAGGGTTTGTAACGAACATATAACCTGAACGAAGATCATGGAATGTATCGAGAATAATCTGGAAATTGTCTTCTTCGAAAAGCTGTTCTGCGTCGCGCCGCATTTCTGAAGCTACGAGTCCATCAGGGCCAGAATCATAAGCGGTAACACCAAAGTACAACGCAGTTTCGTCATACAGAATCTGCACTTCAGTCCGTTCCGTAGCTGGGGCACCTTCGATTGGCTCCTGTTGGTAAAAGGTGTCGACAATCGCAGAAAATTGCCACACGTCGTCATTTAGGATTCCATCTAAAATCGGTGCTTCGTCAACCCGTTGTGCGGTAATCGTGGGTAAGGTGTGTTGCTGAGTTTGTGAGGTGGCATCAACTTTACCTAATTGTGTTTCACTGTTGGACTGCGCAACTATGACTGGTCCACCAACCACTAACAGTAGAAAGCTGAAGAATAGTGTGGTAGAAGAGTTTCGGGTAGATATGGACATGTGCTCGTAAGAACTCTACATTAGAAAGACATCTTTAGGTTGAGAGGCAGAAAGGAATGGCTACTGTGACAAGGTTTCTGATTAAACAAGTAATGTGCGTGTCTTTGTTATTAATAGTTTGTATTTCTGTAGTAGCGAACGCACAAACGGGGACGACCGACGGAGAATGGCATTTTTATAACGGAGACGCAGGTAGCACGAGGTACGCGCCATTTGATCAGATTAATCGTGAAAACGTCGACGACTTGTCAATTGCGTGGCGGTGGAAGCCGGACCAGTCTGAGGTTCGACCTGAGACAAACTCACAAGTCACGCCACTTATGGTGGACGGGGTTCTGTATGTGACTGCAGGGACGCAACGGGACGTCGTCGCGATTCGAGCGAATACAGGCGAGACGCTCTGGCGGTGGCGGTATGACGAAGGAGAGCGTGGTGAAGCGGCTCCGCGTCGGAATCACCGGGGAGTCGCTTATTGGACAGATGGCACATCCGATCGAATTGTCTATATCACGCCAGGATTTAATCTTATTTCTCTAGACGCTCGGACAGGCCTTCCAGATCCGCGATTTGGTCAAGAAGGCATTGTGGATCTTTACGATGGACTCGATCGTCCGCGTCCTAGGTACGGCACCATCGGTTCCACTTCTCCTCCAATCATCGTGAATGGTGTTGTTGTTGTGGGATCAGCCCAGCGAGCCTTCGCACCGACAAAGGAAAACATTGCTGGATTTGTGCGTGGGTACGACGTGAAAACAGGTGAGAGATTATGGATTTTTCACACGATTCCAGTTGCCGGTGAATTTGGTAATGACACATGGGAGAATGATTCGTGGACTTACACGGGGAATACAGGTGTCTGGGCACCGATGTCGGCAGACCTGGATTTGGGGTATGTCTATCTTCCCATTGAGACCCCCACAAACGATACATACGGAGGCGATCGTCACGGTGATAATTTATTTGCAGAGAGCCTTGTATGTCTTGACGCGAAGACCGGTAAGCGCGTTTGGCATTTTCAGTTTGTGCATCATGGAGTTTGGGACTGGGACACTCCAAATGCGCCTATTCTGCTTGATATTGAAATGAACGGGAGGCCTATTAAGGCCGTTGCCCAGGCGACCAAACAAGCGTGGCTGTATGTATTTGATCGTGTCACGGGTGAACCGGTGTGGCCAATCGAGGAGCGTCCTGTTCCCCAGACGGATGTTCCAGGAGAAAAAACATCTCCAACCCAACCCTTTCCGACTAAGCCCGCGGCGTTTGATCGGCAAGGATTTACCGAGGACGATTTAATAGATTTCACTCCGGCCTTAAAGACGGAAGCTTTGCAGATCATGTCAGAGTATCGAATTGGTCCAATTTTTACTCCGCCGATGGTACGGGGCGCGGGAGGTCTCAAGGGCACGTTAATCTTGCCAGGTATGATTGGCGGTGCAAATTGGCAGGGTGCCGCTGCTGATGCGGAGACGGGCATAGTGTATGTTCCGTCGATAACTAATCCGATGCCCTTTGGTGTGACGCTTCGTGACGCGAACACCGAGTCTGGGCAAAATAGTGGACAACGTCGAGCGCGACGACCCCGTGGGGAACGTCCTGGTTGTGGCATGATGGGACCGCAGGGACTTCCGTTAACGAAACCTCCTTATGGACGAATTACGGCTATTGATCTCAATACCGGTGAGCATAGGTGGATGGTGCCTAATGGGGATACTCCGGAGTGCATCACGGATCATCCTGCGCTGACTGGAGTAACACTTCCCAAGACCGGTCGTCCTGAACGAGGTGGCATTATTGTCACGAAATCTTTGGTATTTGCAGGAGAAGGGTCGGGTCTTTTTGCGGTTCCTCGTCGCGCGAGTGGTGGGCCGATGTTTAGGGCATACGACAAGTTCACAGGAGAACTTGTCTCAGAATTTAAATTACCGGCTCACCAAACAGGGATACCGATGACATATATGTTTCAAGGTACTCAATACATCGTGATGGCGGTAGGAAATACCGATCATCCTTCCGAACTGGTAGCGCTTACCGTTAAGTAAGCCAGGAGACAGGGTAAGGTGGCAGGTGGTGTTCCTTGATAGGAGATGCCCTACAATAGTGCATGGCTAAATTAATAATAGAAGGACATGGAAATATAGAAGTTCCTGACGATAGACGGCTTGTTTTGGCTATCGAGAAGGATGGTGGAGTTGATATATTACATGCGTGTGGTGGAAATGCCCGTTGTACCACTTGTCGCGTGGAATTTGTTGACGGTGAGCCCGATCGGATGACGACAGCAGAAAAGGCTTGTCTAGAGGCTCGCGGGTTGAGTGGGGTGCGATTGTCGTGTCAGGTGTTGTGTGAGCAAGATATGACGGTGCGTGTCGTTAGTCGCCTTGAAGGGAGCGGTCGCCCGGATCCGGGGGGAACACCGGCAGAGATGATTACCCCGACTCCGGATTGGGTCTAACGTCTGATTGCTTTTGGCCTTAAGAACGATCGCCGAGCCGACGACGGAAGATGTTGCATGTGTATGACTAGTTGTCAGGCGGTGTTGCGTCGCGCGCTTTGTTGAAGGCGGTTAACTCGCTGCGCAAGCCTTCAAAAAAACGTGCTTGTTCATCCTCGTCGATAGTACTTATGGCAAGTAGATACATTGCCACACTTCCACAAGCTGCTGTGGCCAATGGTATGTTGCTCTGACTTTCGGCTTGGACATGTTTTAGGATGCTTCGCGCCAAGGCACTAACTTGATCTTGTTCGTTTGCTTCATTGCTATCGGTCATGATCTGCACCATCATACAGGCTCTAGCAAAATGAGGGTATGGTATGGCAACCATTTGTGTGGTCTGTGACTGGAATCAGCAAAATGTTTTAATTACTGATGAGGTTAGTAATGGGATTAATTAAACGGTTGGCCGCTCGTGCGATTCAGGAACTGGCGAGGAATCCTGAGGCTCGTGCAAAGTTGGCACAAGGTGTTAAAGTGACTTCACAGAAATTTAATGAAGAGGTCAAGCCTCGTGCAAAGCGTGCCTGGCAGGAGGCGCAGCCAGAGCTTAAACGCACTAGAAGTCGGATTGGGGTCTTTATGGAAGAGGTGCGTGACGAGTATCGAAAAGGTCGCCGAGGAGAATAGCTGTGAGGAGTCCTGCATGGAGCGCCTATCAGACAGAATAAAGGTTGCCTTGTAGATGCGTAATCCGCCCAAGCAAGTAAATGCGAGACTAATCGTGGGTTTGTTACTAGTCTCTATGAGTCTCACGAATGTATTTGCCGGTGAAAAACCTCTGTATTTTCAGTCCTTAGAAACTGATACCAAACCGCTTGTTCGACCTGTTCGAACAGATGAAGCTCCTAATATTGATGGAAATCTTAACGATGGTATCTGGCAGCAGGTTGAGCCTGTTGAAACTTTCATCCAAACGGTTCCGGTTGAGGGCGCTTCTGCGACAGAAGCCACTGAGGTCTATATTGCGTATGACAGTGAACATATCTACGTTGGAATTTATGCGCACTATGCTGACCAGGCGTTAGTTCGAGCCAATCGGGTAGATCGAGATCAGACTGGTGATGATGACACCGTGTCATTGTTTTTCGACACGTTTAATGATCAACAACGGGCGTACCAATTTACGGTAAATGGCTATGGCGTACAGAGTGATGCGCTAGTTAATCCGAGTGGCCTTCGGAATCGATCAGGCAGTGCTGTCAGTGGCCGTTCGAGGGGTGGCGGTATCGAGGCGGACGAGACTGGTATTCCTGAGGGAGATATATCTTGGGATGCATTATTTACTTCGGCCGGTGTGTTTGTTGACGATGGTTGGACCGTTGAACTTGCGATTCCGTTCAAGAGTCTTCGATATCCATCTGTTAGCTCAGGTGCTTCCCATCGTTGGGGCTTTCAGATTGTTCGACTCATTAAGGGTAAGGATGAAACGGCAGTCTGGGCACCGATATCACGGGCGATTGCAGGTTTTCACAGACAGATGGGGGTTCTTGAAGGCTTTGAGGATTTATCCACCAGTCGGAATCTAGAGATATTACCGACAGTAAGTGCGTTTCGTGTAGGCTCCTTGGACGCAGCAAGTGATATGTTCCTTGAGACCGATGTCGCTGAAGCTGCTCTTAATGTGAAATATGGTCTGACGTCTAATCTAACGGCAGATTTTACGGTCAATCCAGATTTTTCCCAGATAGAATCAGATTTACCGCAGATTGAAGTTAATCAGCGCTTTCCGCTGTTCTTTCCAGAATTGCGGCCGTTCTTTTTGGAGGGGCAGGAAATCTTCAATGTGTTTGCCCCAATAAATGTGTTGCATACCCGGACCATCCTTGACCCACGTTACGGAGCGAAGCTGACGGGTAAGCTCGGTAACACTGCGGTGGGTGTATTAGTCACTGATGATGAAGCACCAGGAAAGCGGGATGATCCAAGAGATCCAGCCTTTGGTAAAACAGCAAAAATTTTAGTTGGGCGTGCCCGCTACGATCTCTACGCGGAATCATATATTGGCGGGACCGTTACAGATCGAGAGTTTCTTGACAGTTACAGTCGGGTTGTTGCTACAGATGGAATGTTTCGAATTGGCGCAGCGAATCGATTTAATTTCTTTTTTGCGAAATCGTGGCATCGCGATGAGGAGACGGTTGAGCGGGATGGCGAACAACTTGGGTTTTTCTTCAGTCACAGAGGACGAAATCTTAATATCACAAGCGGTTATGGAGGTACGAGTCCAAACTTTCGAACCGACACGGGGTTTGTTCGTCGTGTCGATCAACGCCAGGGCATGATCAATGTGGGGTATCTATGGTGGCCAGAGTCTTGGGTCGTCAACTGGGGACCTCAAGTAAACTATGGACGAGGCTATGATTTCAGAGGTGTTTTACAAGATGAAAATGTTGGTGGGGGCATAGATTTCACGTTTGCTCGCAATATTAGGGTTGGTATGAGTACCGAGCGTGCAATGGAGCGCTTTCTTCAGGTTGACTTCTGGAAGTGGACACAAAACATCACAGTTGATGTTAATACCAGCCGGACGGTTGGGTTCGTAGGCGGAATTACCTGGGGTGATTCGATAAATTATTCCGAACATCCATTTCTTGGAAGGGCGCGCGGCGCAAGTGTTACGGCAATCGTTCGGCCACTTTCGCGGTTGCAATCGCAGATTAATATGGAGATCAGTCAGTTAGACAATCCAGTGGGTAGTGTTGAGGTGTTCGATGTGAAAATTTTGCGGACATTAACGACGTATCAATTTACTGATCGATTATTAATCCGAAACATTCTAGAAGTGAATTCGTTTGATAAGACGTTCGGAGCCAATCTTTTACTTACTTATCGAGTAAATTCTGGAACTGCTTTTTATCTCGGTTATGATGACCATTACCAACAGCGTATTCACCACGATCCCTTTGGAGCTGATGATGAATTTCAAGGGCACGGTGGGATAGGCCTAAATCAACTCTATTCTCCAACTCAGGCGTATCAACGCACGAATAGAGCATTTTTTGCCAAATTTTCCTATCTGTTTCGAATATAACAGTTCTTTCATTTGTCGAGTGTTTCAATAATCTACCGGGAGGCAGCATGAAGAAGGTAATGGGAGTCGTAGGAGTGATTTTGGTTCTCCTCATATTTGGGCTGTTGTCGGAGAGACCAACAACAGCCCAGCTGGATTCTGTCGGGCGGTATCAAATTACCAGTGGGGTCACGCGCGAAGCTTGGAGAATAGATACCATCACGGGTGAGGTGTCTGTATGTGTTGTCATCGAAGAAGGCATTCAAGGGTGCTCGTTCATGGATATAGATCCCTTGTTTAATCGCCTCCCGTGAATACGTTCTTGTTGAATGCCGTTACGGTCCGCGTTAGTCTCTATCGGCAGAGTTGTAAAAACATGTGAGCAAGGTTGGAATGGCAAGACTATTAAAGAGTGCGGGGCGTGTCCGCTTGGTGGTCGCGTTTGTATCTTTATTAGGCGGTGTGTGTAGTCTGCAGGTGTTGGCCTTACAGGTAGGCTCTGTATTGGATGGTGTGTTTACCGTTTCACAGGCCGATGAAGGCAGCCAAATTTTTAGCAATGCCTGTTCGTCCTGTCATGATTCAGATGAGTTTACGGGAGGCAGATTCAGGCTTCGATGGCTTGGGGAGTCTGTCGGAGATTTGTTCGACACCATATCGACATTAATGCCGGAGTCTGACCCTGGAAGTTTGAATCCGAGAGAGTACAGCGCTCTTGTGGCGCACCTGTTGCTTTTGAATGGATACCCGACTGGAGATGTTCCGCTTCCAACAAACCTTCGAGAACTACGAGATATTCAGATTGAGAGTTTGCCACGGTGACAATCGGAGAGACGAAAGGTCGCAAGTGATGAATATCAAAAAACACGTCAGGATCACGATAGTAGTGCTGATATGTTGTTGTTTCATTCAGGATAAGAATGTTGTTTTTGGACAGGCGCCAGAGATGATTTGGGAACCCGTCACTCCAGAGAGGCTATTGAATCCAGAGCAGGGTGATTGGATGAGTTACAGGCGTACGTACGACGTCACAGGGTTTAGCCCTCTTACTGAGATTAATCGGAGTAATGTTGATGATTTGAGGCTAGTGTGGTCGTACTCCATGAGAGACAACAGTCGGTGGGTGCCGACACCGATAGTTGCGAACGGATTAATGTATGTTGCAGAGGGCAGCGGGCGGATTACTGCGTTTCATGTTGAGTCCGGAGAGGTGACCTGGGTCCATCAGCGGAGTTACCCAGACGACATCGAACAGTCGCAGGCATATGGTAGGCATCGAGGAGTGTCATTACTCGGCGATACCATTTATTGGGGGACGGCCGATGCCGCACTGGTGGCATTAGATGCTGCTACAGGGGAACAGCGCTGGGAGGTTGATACGGGTGATCATCAAAGCGGTCTCGGTCACAGTCACCCCGCGTTAGTAGCAGAGGGCAAGGTGGTTCTTGGATTCGCTGGGGGTGATCGGGGTGCGCGTGGAGCGATTACTGCTCACGATGCTCAGACAGGCGAACGGCTCTGGATTACCTATACTGTGCCCGCTCCAGGGGAACCTGGGTATGACACTTGGGCAGAACATGACATTCCTCCACTTGGTGGATTGACGTGGAACACCATCAGCTACGATCCTGATTTGGGATGGTTGTATGTTGGTACCGGACAACCCACGCCCTGGGCATCTACTCTTCGGGGCCCCGGTGATTCTTTGTACACCAATTCGATCTTGGCACTTGATATAGATACAGGTGAGTTGCAGTGGCATTTTCAGGTCGTTCCATCGGACAACTGGGATCTGGATGCTACGTATGAAAGCATGTTGGTGGATTTAACGATTGGTGGAGTGGCCCATAAGGCTCTTATTCAAACGAGTAAGATTGGTTGGGGTGTCGTCTTGGATCGTGTGACAGGAAGATTCTTGAAGGCATTTAGAACGGGTTACGACAATTTGATAACCGGTTGGACTGACTCGGGCAGTCCAATTTTCAATCCGAGTCAGATTCCCTCCGTAGAGGACGTTGATTCAGACAAAGTGTTTGAAGTGTGTCCCCACTATCATGGGGCGAGGAATCTAAATTCACCCAGTTTCAGTCCGACGACGGGTCTCTATTATGTAGGAATCAACAATAGTTGTATGGACGTTATGTTCGTTTCGGAGGATTACACCCCAGGCAAAAGTTATAGGGGGATTGCGTCGCGCGTAAAACGCGCTCCTGGGTACGATTACGTTGGTGAATTTGTGGCGTTTGATCCAGTGACAGGCCAGAGAGCATGGGAATATCGTTCTGAAAGTGGTGCCGCGATGACAGCGGCGGCGTTGAGTACGTCTGGTGGCCTTGTCTTTGGTGGCACTGCTGACCGACGGTTCTTTGCGTTAAACAATGAGACCGGAACATTGTTATGGGAGACGCGTCTTAATGGCGACGTTTCTGGTGCCCCAGTAACATTTACGATAAACGGGAAACAGTATCTGGCGGTTGGGGCCGGTGGTCGCATCGGACAGACGACCTCGTATGCGGAACTAACAGATACGACGATTGCGCCAGGCAGTGGTGTCATCTGGGTCTTTGCCTTACCGGATTAGATGATTGTTGATGTTGACTTTAGGGATAAAACACTAAAGCGAAGGAGAGTGCATGATGTGGTATCCACAATATCGAATGGAGCGGAGAAAATTTCTAGGGACCGCGGCGGCTGGAGCGCTTGGAACCGTGGTTAGTCCGGCAGTCCTTGGCGCTGCAACACGCAGTGAGTCCGAAGAGCGGAATGTGCAGATTGTAAACAAAATGTGTGAAGCATGGGTTGCCCCGTTTGACCCTGCTCCTATAGGGGCGTTGTTAGCTGAGGACTGTATCTACAGAGCATCAGAGACCACGCCGCCGATGAACGGCCGGGATAGCATTCTTGAATTTATCCAAACGATAATGAACGATGTAACAGGGTGCGAATTTGAAGTGGTCGAAAGCTTCGCTCGTGGACCTATTGTTATGAATGATCGCTGGGACAGGTTCGACTATCCATCTCGAAAGAGTGAGTTTCATGTGGTCGGTGTTTTTTTTATGAAGGACGGCCTGATCTCTGAATGGACTGACTACTTGATTCCGTAGCGAACGATAATGTGTGTAAAGCCTTCGGGTCGCAAGTAAAGCACAAATTTACCGCGTTTATCGAAGAATCATTGCTCTAAGCAAGAAGAAAGAAAACTTCTAATTCTTTTGCTGGGCTTCAAGGTTTCTGGCGATCTCTAAGATGTGGCGGATATCGTGATTTCCTTCGTGGCACGCGTATTCGTACATCGGGCCATCAGTTTTGATGAGGGGGACTTCGGCGGTCCAACTGCTGACCCACATTGTGGGATCGTCCACGGTGAACACGTAGTGAACGGTGTCTGCGTCTAACCGTGTAAAACGCTCGACTACATGCAGAAATTCAGTGGACTCTCGAAAGCGTCGGCGATCCTTATAATTTCTTGTCTCGACAACGAGAGTGTCTCCTTCCCAACGACCGCGTGAATCCCCAGGGAATTGACGAATTTTGTCTGAAATATGCGGACGCCCATCAAGGGGAATAATCCGAGGCGGATTGTTTCCTAGTTCCGTAAATATGACGACGTGATCTTCTGTTTGAAAAATTTGATGAATGTCATTGTACGAAGGTGGCATCATAGGTGGTCCTTCGTGTGGCCAAAACCAGCAACGTTCATTCAAAGGGCGGGTGTGGTACCCCTCAAACGCGTCCGGACTAGTGCGTGCCGCCGCCGCCGCCGCTACTCGTGCCGATCCTTTAGCCGTCAGCGGAGGGAATCGTCCATTTGGTGGGTCGATGACTAGCGAAGTGCGGCGGCTCGACAATCCTTTTGGGACAGATGTTCGAAGCCAGATTTCATTATCATAGTGAATATGGTGTCGTTCGTCGGTACGACGATTTTCTTGAAACTTGTATCTTTCCAGTTCTTCTTGGTTTTCAATCTCGAAATAAATACGAGATGAGGGATCAACGCCCGAGGCTGTGAGTCGTTCATTGAGTGCTGTCGCCTCTTCTTCCGTGAGAAATTCTTTATCTTTGAAACGGTCGGGTCGTTCCAACGGTGTGTAGGTCTGAGTCGTCCAATATCCCTGAAGGTCGGGTCGACCGTTAGGAAGACGTGGTATGTCTACGGAGGGTTCTATGATGTCGACGGTCTGGCCAGCTGCTGTATGCGACATCAGGTAGACGAGAGCAAGGGCTGCCGTCAAAACAAAGATGTGATTGTTTCGCATCATTTGCTCCACTTACGGTAAAAGACTGTTTGACGATTAATAGTCGTTTTCACGAAATCATGATACACGGTCGCACGAATTGTTGAGATAAATATGAAGGATCTGTGACAAAAAATAGAAAGAGCTAAATTTCTATAATTATTTTATATTGTGCACCTATGGATTCGTATGCATGTTTTTTCTTTGCTGCTTTAAGAAACCTATATTTTTAGGTTTAGGGTCTAAGAGTCGCTGTTTGGTTTTAGTAGGACTTAAGTGTTCCGAGGGAAGCTGTTTGTAGCCGATGTATGAAAAACTGAGAGAAGCTGCCAGAGTTATGGTTCGAACCATGTGGGCCAGAATTCCAACGTTAAGTATCCGATCAACAAACCGAATCAGTCTGGATCGTCTTCTCACGAAGCAATTTAAGAAATTGAGTCCTGGGCTAGTTTTGGATGTTGGTGCGAAAGGATCACCCTATGGTGGAGCAATTCCGCACACTCAGCTGCTCACGTTAGATATCAACTCGAAAAACAATCCAGACATTTGTTGTGATATTCACGAGCTCGATTGGGAAGACGATTATTTTGATACGGTGGTGGCTGTGGAGGTGCTTGAACATCTGCAAGATCCTCAACGGGCTGTCAACCAAATGCGAAGAGTATTGAGAAATGGTGGCGTCACAATCCTTTCTACGAGATTTTTGTACCGATATCATCCTGATCCAAAAGATTTTTATCGGTTTACCCGGGATTCACTTCAGTACTTGTTTCGTGACTTTAGTCAGGTGGATATTCATCATCATGGTAATCGGGTACAGGCCCTCTGGGAACTTATGAATCCTGGTGGGCGTAGCCGAGTCCTTCTAAATGTCTTGAATCCATTAGTGGCGAAGTGCGAGTCTGAAACTACCGATTTCCCATTAGGATTTGTGGTGTGGGCAAAAAAATAATGCTGTGTCGCTTCACTGTTAATCAAGAAAACGTTTGCGTGGGGGATCGACAGATTGTAGGTGAGTAGAAGAGATGCGTAGATATTTGTCATTTGACATTGAGACCGCCAGCACCGTTGAAGGTGATGATTGGCGCACAGCGAGACCCCTTGGAATAACTTGCGCCGCAGCTGTGGCGAGTGACAAGGCAAATGCTCCCGTTCTCTGGCATGGAATAACAGAAGACGGAGAACCGGCGGCACGTATGTCTAAGTCAGAAGCAAAGGGTCTTGTTGCGGATTTAGTTGCATATGAGCGGATGGGATATACCCTCTTGACATGGAATGGTGCCGCATTTGATTTTGACGTGCTCGCAGAAGAGGCAGATGAGCACGTGTCGTGTCGAACGTTGACGCGTAGCCATGTCGACATGATGTTCCATGTGCTTTGCGAGAAAGGATTTCCGATAGGCATCGATAATGCGGCAAAGGCTATGGAGATTCCAGGTAAACCGGAGGGGATGTCGGGCAAGCTGGCTCCAAGTTTGTGGGCTGAGGGACAATTTCAGGAAGTTTTGGATTACGTTGTGCAGGATGTTCGGATGGCTCTTCAGTTGGCTGAGGAATCCGAACGGTTGCACGAACTGCGGTGGGTGACTCGACGAGGGCAAATACGAAAATTTGCGCTTCCACAGGGATGGTTGAATGTTCTCGAGGCCTACAGATTGCCAGAGCCAGACATTTCGTGGATGGAAAATCCGCTTAGGCGCGAACAGATGCTTGGGTGGCTGATAACAGACAAAAGTACTATTGAGTCAGACAAAATATAGGGCCCAGGGCGTTCGCGAGCCCGTCCTGAGCTAACCATACATTCTTAAATCCAGATAGAATCCTTACCTGTGGGAACTTTAATTGAAGATTGGTTAGTGCTGAGAGGCGTCGAAGGACAGGCCTCTGTCTTGGTCGGGATGTTTGTGCAAGCTATTTTGCTGGTAGTGTTTGCTTTTGTCGCGGATATTTTGGCGCGACGGATTGTAGTTAGAGGGCTCGAACGGGTCATCAAAGGGACTGATTCAGTCTGGGATGATTTGATTGTCCAACGGCGAGTACTGCATCGTCTCGCACACCTTGCACCTGCACTGGTTATCTATTTATTTTCAACTCCGGTCTTTGAGGGCTATGAACTGGCGATGGTTGTCGTCAGGCGTGCCTGTCTCATTTATATGGTGTCGGTCGCCATGCTTGCTATTGATGGTGTGCTCAGTGCAGTCGTTGATGTTCTGCGGACCGCCTCGTTTTCTAAAGATTTACCGGTTAAGAGCGTTGTTCAGGTATTGAAGCTGATTGTATATGGTGTGGCAACCATCGCTGTTATCTCGTTGCTTATTGGACAATCGCCAAGTCTTTTGTTGGGCAGTCTTGGTGCGATGACTGCGGTGTTAATGTTGGTCTTCAAGGATCCGCTACTGGGTCTTGTGGCGGGTGTGCAGCTCTCTGCCAACCGTATGCTGAGTCGTGGAGATTGGATCGAAATGCCCGAGCATGGAGCCGATGGTGACGTTCTTGAGGTGGGTTTGACGACTGTGAAGATTCAGAACTGGGATAAAACTATTACCACTATTCCAACGTATGCGCTGATAACGGAGTCATTCAAGAATTGGCGGGGCATGTCGGAATCTGGTGGACGTAGGATCAAGCGCGCGATCAACGTTGATATGGGATCAATAAAATTTTGTGATCAAGAAATGCTGAGTCGCTTTTCCAAGATTAAATACATCTCGGAATATATTGAAAAGAAACGTCAAGACATTACCGAGTGGAATAGTGAACGCCAGATCAATGAAACAGATCTCATCAATGGACGCCATTTAACAAACGTGGGGACGTTCCGAGCGTATATTGTGGCGTACTTACGGCACCATCCAATGATTCGTCAGGACATGACCTTCATAGTGAGACACTTAGATCCTACTGAGCACGGGTTGCCTATTGAAATATACGTGTTTAGTCGGGAGCAAGAGTGGGCTGCCTTTGAAGCGATTCAATCGGACATTCTTGACCACGTGTTAGCTATAGCGGCAGCGTTTGACCTGCGAGTGTATCAACGACCTGCAGGTGGTGACATGAGAGCTGCCCTGATAGATCAAATCCCGGGTCACTAGGATAAGTATGTGTTCTGGTGTCCGCTTCCTATAGCACCTCGGGCTCAGTCTCCCAGTGGAGATAAGTTTCTTCTGGTATGAAGTACATATGGACGGTGTAGCGCCCAGGGGCCTCGGTAGTTCCGAAGTGTAAGATGTGTACGTTGTCTATAGGAGGAATCGGAAGATCATCTAAGGGCATGGCCGGCCATGAAACCCCGTTCGAAAGTTCTTCCTGACCGAGAACGTATTCAATGAAAATAAGTTTCTCGGCAGCTTCCCCATAGATAACCCCTTCATTCCCCTGTGCTTCAGGGGCCCGACCGACCGATGACGGGTCCGTGTAGTGACGTCCCATGCCCGGACAGAATAGTGTGTCTGGAACATGATCGCACGCAAACACCACAAACTTTTCCGATAGATCATGTAGGTCACTCAGCGGTGGAAGCTCTCCGTGTGGGAGTAGAGGTTTATCCATGGATGTGGGAGTCGTAAAATGCCAAAGAAATAGGAACTGCTCAGTGTCTTCAAGGAAGTCAACGGTCATGCTTCGGGCCGCGGGAAAATCAAGTTCTCGCAGTGTCAATCCGTGAAAACTCTTGCTGTCAGTTAAATCGTTCTGCCGAATTAAGTATCCAGCAGAAATAATAAGCTCGTCTTCTACACCGTAGACCACGCCTTGCGTGCGAAGGCCTGTAAGGTTTTTCTTTGCCCACACTAGAGGACCGTCGTAGCCATGATAGTGATTACCATCATCTGTTCTGAAATTGGCTTGGTCGCCAGCCGTATAAAAAGAACCCCGTCCGGCTAAATCTCCGATTGATGTGTAAGTCGCCGGCAAATCACTGACGTGAATCAGCGGATTATCTTTTGTGAGCATTTCAGACTGCTGGGTAGTAGTGGCAACTTCCATTGTTTCTTCTGTGTCTGCAGAATTTTCTCCGCTTGAACAGGCAAAAAATAGCGGAAGAATGACGCAGGGTAGGACACGCTTAAATACGGGATTTTGAAAGGTTTTAGTCACTTGGCCTTATCCTCACAATTATTGAATACTTTCTTACTACTATCGAACTAATACTCCACTCACCATATTTATCTAATGATAATTAAAGAACTCAGATTAATAGAATATGTGACATCGTTTTTCTTGTCTATTCGCTGTATCTTAGACATCGATTTTAGCTTATTCTTCAATTTTACGTGAGACGAGGGTCTGTAATTTTATGGGGCGACTCTTTTTGCTGTTTATTGGAATTCCGCTTATTGAACTCTGGCTTCTTGTGGAGATTGGCCAGATGTTTGGTGGGCTTGTGACTATCGGTCTCGTTATTTTAACGGGTGCCGTTGGGGTGACCCTTGCCAAGCAGCAGGGCATCAATACGATTGCGCGCCTTCGCCATGACGTGGGGGCGGGACGTTTTCCAGCAGACTCGTTGGTCGACGGTCTTATGATTCTCTTGGCCGCTCTTGTCCTTATTACGCCTGGGGTCTTGACGGATTTTGTTGGATTTCTTTTTTTAATCCCTCGTTTTCGAGGTTTTGTGAAGCGTCTTGTGCGGCAGAACTTGGAGCGTGTGATGCGTGATCCGACATCAGGGGTGAGGATCATGGTGAGCGGAAAACCTCGTGTCACAGGGGCTGGCCAAGAAAAAAACGTGACACCACCGAAAACTGAGCGGTCATTCGATTCCGATTAATCAGGAGATGTTTTGCTTCTATTTCCGTGACTAAAAGAGATGCCAGTTATACTGCTGTGTGCAATTTTCAACCGCATGGGAATAGTAGATGTGATGGCAGTTGTAGGAAAACGATAAACAGAGGAGACACGCTATGTCCTTAAAAAAATTGATGCCGGTTAGCCGGCGTGAAGCCCTGTCTGTTCTCGGTATGGGGGCAATTGGAATGGTGGCCGGCTGCGGCTCGTCATCCACTGCACCGCCACCGGCTTCGATGCCAGTGCCTTCTCCTCGATTGATCATTCGCACAATATTAGGGGATGTTCCGGCGGAGCAACTTGCGGACGGTGCCACATTATTTCATGAACATATGTCACTCAATAATCAGTTTTGGCTCGATCTTGGTCTCGAACGCTTTATTGATCCTGGGAAACCATATTTTATGGAAGATATGGATTTTATGGTTGCCGAGATGCAAGCGGCATTAGACGATGGCATCGCTTGCATTGTTGATGGAGGGCACACTGATATGGGGCGCGATGTTGCGTTTCTCAGGGAATTGTCAGAGAAATCTGGTATGCCAATCGTGGTCAGTGGAGGTTATTACCACGAGCCCACGTTTCCTAATGCATTGTATGACCAGACAGAGGACGACTTAGTCAGAGAACTGGTAATGGGCGCTGAGGCAGAACGGTGGGGCGCGTTCGGTGAAATTGGTTTTTCCGCTGAAAGCACTGAAACTGAACATAAGGTGCTCCGAGCGGTCGGTCGGGCTCATCTGGAAACAAAAATCCCTATCTTTACCCACACAGCTAATGGTAAAGAAGCGGTGGCTCAGCTCGATTTGCTTGAATCAGTTGGTGTGGATCCGCAACATGTGACCATCGGTCATCTTGGATATCCAGACATTACGGTCCATGAGCAACTGTGTGAACGGGGTGCCTTTGTGGGCTTCGATCGGCTGGGAGGGGATCCGGAGGCAGACGCGGGGCAGGTTCCGATCGTTCTTCGTTTGGTTGATGCGGGATTTGAGAACAATGTGTTATTGGCCTCAGACTTTGCCATGTATCGAGAAACGCGGGCGGCTGGGGGACCAGGGTACGGCAAGACAGTCACGAGATTTGTTCCGTTACTTCGTGAGGCAGGGCTGTCGGAAGAAGTCATTCACCGGATAATTTCAGAAAACCCGAGACGGTTTTTATCGTTTTCTGTTTGAAAATGATCGATACTTTCTAATCAAGTTCAAGAAAAATAGTTTATAGCTTTAAAACTTTTTGTAACTGTATTGGTTCCTGTTTTTCTTAAAAGTGAAGCTTATTTTGAAGGAGTGTTTTAGATGAGAAATGTTGTGATCGTTCTGGGACTTGTCCTGTCTCTCGGTAAGCCTCTTCTAGGCAACACCTTGAGGGGCACGGTCAGTACTGAAAAGACAGATGTATACACGTGGGTTTCAGGAGGGGGGCAGGAAATAGCTACCCTTATGTGGCTGAATGGTGGCGCCGATCTTATTATGGCAATGGCGTGTGATGATGGTGTTGAGTTGGTGCCATTTGGCGCAGCAGCAGGTTTGCTTCAGAAATTTGCACGTATCGATGCGGGGGTTCCTGTTGGTGTAACTTGTTCACTTGCGGTGACTTCTATTGCTAATGGCTCAAAATATTGGCTGTCCTTTCTGTCGGAGACAGATGCTTCGGCTTCTGGTAACGGCCGGATAAAACGCTCGTTTGTCCGGACGACATCATCTCACATCTCTGAGGTGTTGGGTTCCGACGTTGGATTTGCAGCGGAAAGACAGTTGGAGTCACTAAAGCGGCTGCTTCAGTAGGTTCGGCACAAAAGTGTCGTGCGCCGACTAGTGTAATGAGACGCGGGATCAAGCATGAGGATGAAAACAACGATGACTAAACACCTAATGATAATTGTGCTGGTGATGTGTGGGTTCAGTACTGTAGTTTTTGGAGACACGAAGAATGGCAATGCGAATGCCACTTCCTATCAGAAGTGGAGAATTGTTACGAGCGGATATTCTGAAATCAGTGGGACGGTGACGTGGACGAATCAGAACGTTCACCAACTACATGCTGTTGTCACGTGCAGCACAGGTGGTTTGACAGGTAATTATTACACGTATGCCAGTTCAGCTCCTGCATTCGATAGAGTGGTTAACTTTCAGTTTGGTTCTGGCCCGCCTGCCCATTGCACTATCTTCTTAACCACTACTTCTGGTGCAACATCGTACCGTCTTTCTGTTCGTGAGCGCATAGGGAATTCTGGCCCTGAGTTTGACGAAGAACAGAGTCAGAACAACTCAGCTGGATTGGTGTTGATCGAGGATTTATCATCTGGCGGCTACGAGGAGATTTTAGCAAACGAAATAGTGAGTCGGCAGCGTATTGAGTAATAGGTGTAATTAAAATACCCTTAACGGTTTTAAATACCATTTTTGCATGGTATGTGTTTTTTTATTGTGACGCTTATGAATAGCATCTGATGTCACACTTTTGATCACGGAAAAGATTTTCCCCTGTTTCAGAATAGATGGTCTCTATTCTTTATAGGTTCCTATAGGCAATGACTTCTCGTGATGGCGTGCGGTCACCGGTTGCGTTTATCCGTCGAGGGGCATCGACGAACTGCAGTGTGTAACCTAGGCCCCGGTAGAGCGTCTTGATGCGAGGCGTCGACTGGTTCACAAGAATGACAGGGCCTTTGTGCACAGCAAAACATTCTGCTGTTCGGATCTGGTCCTCCCACGAAAAACCGCCTGTCGCGTAGGTTGTGAAATCGACGTCATAGGGCGGGTCAGCGTACACAAAGTCACTCTCATGGAGTTCTAGGTCTGTAAAGTCTTCGTTCAAAAAATCCCATTGTTTTAAAGTGCTGCGATAGTCAAGAAAGTCGTTCATATAGGTGATAGTTTTGTAGCGTCCAAAGGGGACGTTGAATTGTCCGGCTTTATTAAATCGGCAGAGACCGTTATAGCCGGTTCGGTTTAAGTAGTAGAACAGCGACGCTGCCTCACGCGAATGGATTTTCTTTGTTCGTATTAATGAATTAAAGCGGTCTCGATGTTCGTAAAAAAGAGTTTTCTCATTGCGCATCTCAATGTGGCATCGCAGCCCCTTCTTTAGCCAGCGATAAAAATTGATCAGA